>Ga0157364_1000380_pt1 | contig 28606 bp, 13 predicted proteins | sample AttsexASBM2_FD_111476 | JGI IMG/M metagenome (GOLD analysis project Ga0157364, IMG submission 111476) | Fungus gardens microbial communities from leaf cutter ant in Ribeirão Preto, State of São Paulo, Brazil - Atta sexdens ASBM2 | ecosystem: Host-associated > Fungi > Mycelium > Unclassified ... | reverse complement strand
TGCGAGTTATTCCCTCAAGAGGGGGAAGCGAATCTTCCGGTTGTAGCTAATCGACGAAAATTTCATTTTTTCAAAAAATAATATAATTTTTAATTTTATTAAATAAATTTTACCTATAAAAATATTTATAGACAAAGTTTATAAGTAAAATATTTGTATTTAAACAATCATCTCAAATATTCTTTGATAAATTAAAAGGCATTAAATGTCCGCAGCTGCATTTAAAACTCAATTAATATCGCGAAGTCTGTTACGCCCCCTCCGTTCAGGGCTAATGACATTTCACAGTAGACAGCTCTCGCGTATGTAGGCAGCACCGGAATACGAGGACAAAGCGAAACGAAAACAACAGTCGACCGTTCCTTTGCGGTATTACCGCTTTCCTGCTGCTCTCTCGCAGTGTCGTAACTAGGCAAATCTTTCCGCAGCGTCCGGTGCGTGTCGTCAAAGCGCATCCAGACTCAGACACGTCGTCTCTCATGGTTATCGTACGTCACGATAAAACGCCTAAAACTAAGATTATTTCGCCATCCGCAGAGTAAATTGCCTCCGTCTAACAGCCGGCGTTTCCGCGGTTCCTTCTCCTTTTTTTGCGATAAATTGCTACCTTCACCTATACCGGGTGACTCAAGTATACATCATGTATCCGTTGACAAAGAATGCGTATATTCAGAGATCTTTACATAAATTCGACTCGCTTTGGGATCGCTTTTAAAAAGTGATGCCAAAGGTGCCAAATAATCAAGCTCCAAAAAGAAATCGACGAATCATTTTTGATCCCAAAATTATACAAAGCAAAAAAGAAACATAGAATTTCCCTTTTATACTTATAAAATTATACAAATATTATTATTTACAGTAACTCTACATTTTTTATTGTAAAGGATAATCCTTGATTTCAGGTAGCTGTCCTTTATTTATTTATTTTTTTCAAAACTCAATTTTATCTTTTATTTTAATAATAATCTGGAAAATGCCTTTTTAATTAACATTCAAATATCTAATATCGCATTAATGAGCAAGTGTTTACGAAAACAACCGATAAATTTAGTTTCATGCAAGAACAATATTAATCCAAGGGGAACAACAAAGTCACAATAATGTCAAAATAACATCAAAGTGAGTTATGACTGATTGAGTGGGTTTTAATAATCAAATTTGCAGCTATTTTGACGTCATTTTGATGTTACGATGACTTGTGCTTTATTTGAAAGTTAACTCAGATATACAACGTGAGAAATTTCAAAAGTTAATGCGCAAATTTCTGACAGTCACAAAATAGATTTTTGAAATAAAGTTTCAGATTTGTCCTTTATTTTCTCTAAGAAAATATGATCATCGTAATCATTATAGACGTCATTATAGAGTCAAATACACAGTAAATTATGTTATATAAATACTTTCAAGTAATTCTAAAAAAATATTTAAATAAATAAGTAAATCTAACTTTTCTATGCTGTAGATTCATCATATTCTGGCGCTTCGTGAAGGAAACTTCGTCTCTCGCTTTTATCCCGTGAATTCGCTCGTTTAACGTCACGTCATGCACCGAACTGGTACGCACGTGTTTGACGTTCACGTAAATTTATTTGAGAAAAGTGATAAGGACACGTAACGACGGCGGTGAGAGAACGACGCAGAATGACTCGCGGCGGACATTTGCCGTGACGTGACGCCATCAAGTCCTGTCGGAATGGCAGGTTCGAATACCTTGCCTGACTAGTGTCTACCTACCTGCGAGCAACGCACGCACCGGCTGCTCCTCGCTCGTATCAATGTGTCTTCCGTCGTGCGATGCAGTGTGCAACGGGTGGCTCTTTAAAAGTCGATTCGCTTAGCCATTAAACCGGTCGCTTTTGTCAGCCTGCCGGCCTATACGCACTCGCACACGTACACGCACGCGCACGCACGCGGAACGAGCGGTCGCCAGGCCATAAGTACGCGGAGCAAACGCCGAGTATTACTCATTTCCACGCACTAGGTGACAGACTAATTCCCGTCTAATTGAAAGTGGCGATTAATCAATCATTTCGGCGGAAAATAGCTCGCGCGATGATTATTAGCGCTCGATTAACCTGCAAATACTGTATTTCGAGGAATTCCGTTATTGTCGCCTCTCGACGATGTTCATTCGTGCGCGGAGAGGGACTCATGGCGACTGATTCCTCACTTTTCCCATCATTCTGCGAACAAAACTCCATTGTTTTATGAGAATTTCAAGGAAATTGGAATTTCTAAATATATATTTTTTAATATATTCTATCTTGAATCTTAAATTTTTTAATTTATCACTCGATTATCAATGGCCACGTTTGGCAGAATGTTTATTTTGCAACTGTTAAGAATTTTCTTCATCAAGAAAGATTACTCCTCTGAATTAGAAGGTTCGACCTCAAAGAACAAAAATAATTAAAACAGCTTAAACGGATTTTTTGAATATTCACAAGAAATTAATTTTGAAGACAAAGAAAAAAGAAAGAATTGGAAGTAAAAAAGTTTTATACAAAGTTTTATAGAAAGATTTCTGAGAATCCAAAATGCTTAATGTTTAAGTTTTTCCAGAATCAATTTACAATTTTTAGAGAAAAATAAACTAGTAAACTAAATATGATTTTGTGATTTGTTAGTAATTACTTAAAAATAACAGTATAAAACAAAAAAATTCAGTATAACAGTATAAAACAAAAAAATTCAATAGTTCACACCACTCAACTACCCTTCTTCCTCTCGGATCCAAAAGTCTAAACTCAAATTTGGCTTCTCTTAAATAAAGTCCTGGCTACGCCTATGATTATTCCACCAAATCTACAAGTATCCAATCTGCGCGAAAAAATGTCAATAATCGAAAAATAAACAAGCTAAAGATTTGAAAAGTAAACGAAATAAGCAAAGTAAACATTCTGCTGAATGCGATCAATATTTGCGATTGCAAGTTAAGATAGCTAATTCTAAATCGATTACGAATAATCATAGCATTGGTTATTTTCCTCATATTATTCACTGTGCTTTAAAACGATTTCAGAGACGAGTCACAAACACGACAAAAAGTGGGCGTTTGTACAATACGAAACGTTATCTGAGCGTCGTTAACCTTTTCAATATTCAAGGAATGGCATTGTGCATATAATAATAAACGATAAATAACCCTTAATGTACACGATTGGATTATTCGTGTCCTGCACATTTCTTTTCTTCAAAAAATAAAAAGCATCAAGTAATTAGTTATAATATTTATATAGAATTTATATTTTTTTAAATGCACCACCTTACAAATATATTTTCTAAAATTGCTAAAATATATGTATGTAAGAATAATAGTTATATATTTATTAAAGTCACGAAAATTAATTCGAGACATGAATGACCCATCGTGTCTAATAAAAGAAAAACCGAAAAATCACATACTAAAGATTAATAATAAATGAAAATCAGATGAGAGAGACGACTATTCTTCAGCCAAAATACACATGTTTACTGGATTGTCGATCGCTTGACGGGATCCGTTAAATTTGGTTAAATTCTCTTTTGTCATCTGATCGATTAAAAAGAGACGAGCAGAAGCACGAAAATAATGCAGCCTCTACGGTAAAAGTGTTTCTGACATTTGAAGGCACTCGCGTATGTTTCCACGGACGTCCTTGGGTCAGTTCGCCGTGCGCAACATCAGAAATTCAACCTGATCGCGTGAGGCCGCTTACATTATCGCTTTACGATTACGTCGCGCATTTGCACAGAGGCCCTTCATTCAATTCCGTCAAATACCGATAATGTATTTTCGATCCCATCCTTCCCGTGGAATTTCTGTGAGCGTGCGAAACAAAAACATGACTCGAGAACACGCGCGAGATAAACACAGGAGTAAGTAAACAGATTCGGAGCCAGGTACAATTCCGGATTTTGATTGCTTGCTACCTTCCTGCCGGAGATCAATTGTCTATAAAAATTACAGGTACTTTCCGATACAAGACAGGCTGCTTTCCTTTTGGGAGATATAATCAGCACAAATGTCATTCTATCTTTGTCATTCATTGAATGTCAAGAAGGAAAGAACGACGTTTGTGTCGAGCAGTTGTAGTATAAAGTATAGAGTTTCCAAACATGAAAAAAAAGAAGAGAAAATAAACTGTACAAGAAATTCAGCTAAAAAGGATGGGCCAGTAAATTAAGCTGTTTTCTTTTTAAGAGACACAAATGACAGTTGACACAAGTTCGTTTTATCTTTGTTATTTATTAAAAATCAAGAAAAGGATAAAACGACGTTTGTATCGATTATGTATCCCTTAAAAGGAAGCAGGACATTCTATAATAAAATCTGACCTCGAAACGAGCTTTTGTCAATTTTAGTAAGTCCAAATAAATAAGATAGATGATCTATTCTCGTCACTCCGGATAGCTTAGACGGAGTTCAATCAAATCTACATAATATGTATTAAAAAGTGATTAATTGTGAATCTTATAATATCATCCAAAGTTTCATGATGAGATTTGGCAATCGTGTGGATTATACTAGTTTTGGCAATTTGTGAGTGACTCTACTTTGACCGCAAGTTTTATATGGATTACTGATGAATATTACTGATGAAGATTTCAAAGAGAATCGAAACATTCGAAATTTATCAAGATTTTAAATAAAGAAGACATCAACGCATTGAATGGAGTAACAAATTTATTTTATTGCACACCTCCATTCGCGTTGACTCATTAGTTCGGATTAATTTTGTGTTTGTTATTTTGAAGAAAAAGAGATAGCCCTTGTTTAACATATTTATAAATAAGACAGTATAAGTTAGAATAAGATAAAAAGAGACAGTATATCATATAGACATAAGAGATATAAGAGACAATGTATATCCTTTTATTATAGATTTTTTTACATAAGCCATTACCTAAGCTTTAAACCATAAAAAATTGATTAGTCAATTATTATTCTCACAATTATTATTCTCAATTATTATTCTGTGACCGGTTTTTTACGGCTTAAGAATTAAAGTTCGAGTAACGACTCATTATAGAACATGCGTTATTCTTGTTTTGATGAAATTACTGCAGCCAGATTTTGTTTATAGGATACATCTCTATCGGATACACACTTGGTGCGTCCATTTCGATTCCCGGAACTGCGAAAACTTTGTTTCGGTGTCGCGCACGGCGCAACCACGGGATGCCCCGTGGCAAGAATCAAGGGGATCGATTCTGTATCTTGAAATGAAGTGAAAATTATAAAAGTGAGCGAATTTACTAGAATACTGATTATTTCATTGGTCAACACCTAGTAAAGGTGTAAATTTGGTCGCTTTTGTAATTTTCACCTTGTTTGAAGATGCAGAATCACAGCCGGTCTTTGATCGAAGATCAAACGCGGGACGAACCGGCTAAACAGAGAACGGACGGGAGAAGGCAACCGGACTGGATCGCGAGGACACGCACCTTGCGCGTTACCCTTCCTCGGAAACCGAAGACGAAGGAGGACGGTTCGACCTTTGCGCGCGCGTTCTCTCCACCGTTAAGTTAACCGCGCGCTTGTCTCTCCTCGTATAAAAATACCGAAATAGAAAGTTGGAGTCGCGCGCTCCGTTCGATGCTCCTCGAAAGGCATTTTCCACCTTCTTTAGGTGCACACGCGGGCACCCGAGGAAAATTCAAAGGATTCTTTTTTTTTTTTCGGAGAAAGCGAGAGAGAGAGAGACCCGAAAGCGTGCGCACACCACGGTGTGCAATATATGTTATGTTTTCACTTACCGGCCGCGACGGATTGTTATGTTGCTCAGCGACCGACGTTCTTTGGTCGGGCACGTCGCCGCTTTCCACGGAGAACTGTAATCCACCCGCTCGGACGGGCACGCGACTCACCAGTGCGAAAAGTGCGAACTGCGAAGCGTCGCAAAGTGCGAACGGGGAAATATACGTTTGAGAGCCAGGCGGGATCGGCGCGTGCCACGCCACCTGCCGGAATATTCCTCGCGTCCGCCATCTTGAATTGTCCCGAACGCCATGTTGGCCGGCTACGGCGCCGTGGCGGTCGGCGGGAAAAGTCAAATGCGCGCAAGAAATCTAAACAGAATATTTGAAATAATATTTGAAATAATATTTGAATTAGAAAGGAATACTTAGAAATATTAGATTGAATATTTAATAATAATAAGAGCTATTATTCGTTGAATAAGCAATAAAATAATTTCCACGTTTAGTCGCGTCTTTAAAATTTCGAAAATGCTTAAAACAAGAAATACAAAAATACAATTACGCATGTAATATATAAAAAAGTGTACTTGTTAATAATATCTGCAATGAAGCTTTAAATATTACTAAAAGTTTATTAAAATACTTAATTAATAGTAAATGGAAGAAGCATAAAAGTTAAATACAAGCTCTTTAAACAATTAAATAAGTCTTTTTCCTATACATATATATAATAATATAAAATATGCTCCTTTTATTTACTATTAATTTTTGTCTCAACTTTTACAACTTCGTAAAATTTAGACAGTTGCACCAATGTCACTTTAATTTTAAGCGAGACTTAAAACTCTCTGTCGTATTTTAAAGCCAAAAAGAGATAGAGACAAAAAGAGTTTTAAGTCTCGCTTAAAATCAAAGTAATTGGTGCAATCAGGCCTTAATAAACTATTCGAATCTTATATTAAGAGTATTAATAAATATATAGATAATAGAAAATTAAACTATAATCAACTCAATAATTCGAATCTTCGATCCGATACAAATTTGCATGTCCGGTCTCGAATCGCGCAACTTCAGATGATATTTCCAAGTCCTCCAGAATTCTCCCGCAAGGAAGAAGGCGCATGCCTTCTTCCCCGTTCGAGCACGCAGTGTGGAGACGGCCCTGCTCGCCGCGGCGATACGTTTTTTGATGTCCAACATGGCCACCTGATGTCTAGCAGACGATACACACAGGTGGCATGGGAGAGCTGTAAATAAAATCCACCCTCTAGATTTAATTATGAGCGGACGTGTGCAGAAGGAGAGTGCCGATGATTCCGACCGCGTCGACGATGCAGTGGACCCGCGAGTGCAGGTGAGTGTCGCCGCCGTCCGCGTGTGCGTCGCCCAGACGGAACAACCGCGAGGGGGGAGCCCCTGCGACTCCGTAATATCGACACTCTTGACTCTCGTCGTCGGCAAGAAGAAATCTCGACATGATTAAATCGTCGGAAAGAATCGCGTAGTAGGATGTGCGCTTCAACGGCGAATTTTATCGCGAGTCCCGATGTGTAACGTTGATCTCATTTTCCTTCATGAACGTCTTCTACTTTTCCTTCTCCCTCCGCTCGCTCATGCACGCACACACATACACGAGTCATAAACGTCCCCGATTCTTAATCCCCCTTTGTCCCCCACCCTGGGAAGGCCTATTACTACAACAGCGCTTGCTAAATTACCCTCGTTGTCCGGTAACTCTGTCTCGACGCGAGAAATTGGAGCACAATGAATGAGGCTTCTTATATATATATATAAAATTAATTTTCATATATAAATATTTTAAGGAGGGGGGAAACGTAGATTGTTTGCTCGAATAAAAAATTCGCGTATGTTTAAAATTTGTGTATAACTTTTATGTATTATAGCATATAAAATAAAAAATACTTTTTTTTAAATGATATCTGATTTAATATGTTTTCTGATGAAATGTATGATTTTTTATTTCAGATTGAACTTGAAAAATTAAACACAGCTACGGACGATATTAATAAACTAGAAGTTGATTTAGATGTAAGTACTAATTTTTATTAAAGCATGACCTTGCATTTGTAATTGTCCCTTGCTTGTCTAGATTTCGCATTGCGATATACAATATATATGAATGATGCTTGAGGAACAAAATTGCTGACAAGTTTTGAAACTGGTTGCGATTAGATTTCATTGAGATGATTGCTGTGTAAGATACATATAAATGGATAATGATTTGAAACGATGATCTTAACAGCACAGTCCATGATGGCTTCAAAGAAATAATTTTTAATTTGAGATTGTGGCTTGATTTGAGATTGTAGGAAATGTATACATCTTATACATCTTATATTCTATTCTTTCCGTCTAATAAGGAATTTTATTTCATGTTTAGGAAGCAAGAGCAACCTTTAGAGAATTACTCTGTGAATCAACAATTAAGATTGACACTTTGGCTAAAAAACTTGGAGCTTGCATTGAAAAATCCAGACCATACTATGACGCTAGGTTTAAAGCAAAAGAGGTAAGTATATTTATATCTAGATAACTATTACATTTCTATCTTAGATTTATAAATATATATATATATATATATATATATATATATATATATATAAACATTTTTATTTCAGGCATTACAAGAAACGCAGAAGGCTGCGATTAGATTTGAGAGAGCCAACAGTCAACATTCGGCAGCTAAAGAAATGGTTTACTTAGCCGAGGAAGGACTACGGACCGAAGGAAGATGTTTTGACCACGCTTGGCAGGTAAGACTCTTCAATGTCAAGTCTTGAGAAAAATTATATGCAAGGTATTACGCAAGTAATGAAATATATTATAGGAAATGTTGAATCATGCTACGTCGCGAGTTAATGAGTCGGAGCATGAGAGAGCTCTCTCTGAAGCTGAACACAGGCACACAACTGTGTTATATCACAAAGCGGAACACGAAGTTCAAAGGTTGCAGCGTGAATTGAAGCGTACTATTGCTAAATCTAGGTACGTAAGGAACCTGCCGCCCTCTTCTCATTAATGGAGCTCGAGTATACCTACCTTCCCAATGGTTTTTTTATAATGCATGAAATTATCGCATATAGTTATTTTTTTATATGAACCACTTTTTGAAGAGCTAAAAAACCTTGTATACAACCAAGTTAATCGGAACACGATAAATGTTTTATATACAAAACCTCTTATTGTTTCTTCCTATTGCTATTGACATATTTTATCTCTACTTAAATAATCATCGAATTACTTTTGAATGATTATTACGTTTATGTTGTTTTCTATAGACCACTTATGGTATTTATGTGTTTTGGTTATATGTTCATGTTGGCAGTATGGGTGCACGCCGCAGCTTGCTTCTGATAAACAGTATCGCCTACAGGCACAACTTGCTCATGTTGTAAGTAGGATAGATATTCTTTTTTATTTTTTTAAATACACGACATTTATTTTGAGTGTGTTTCGAACTACCTCTCCATTTATTTATTTTAATCATCATCCTGATTGTGCATGAATTATTATAATTATATTTTTGAGAATATTTCGAATGTACAATTTGCTAGGTTTTTTTATTGATCCTTTCACGATAGATGTACTGCACACAAAATTTATCAAATTGCTTCTTCCTAATCAAATTGTCATGCAACAAATTGTTATGCATAAATATATTATATTACATTCAAATGCTGATTGTAAAAACATATCATTTTTACATAGCTCTAACTTAATGAAATATTACATAATCACATAGGCCTTACTATGAGATGAAAGCGCACTTTAATCAAATGTTGGAGGAACAAAAGATGAAAGTCAGTGCACTGGAGAGATCAGTTGGTGAAGCAAAAGCTTCGTACGCGGAAGCATTACGAAATTTAGAAAAGATCAGCGACGAAATTCACAGGGTATAACTATAGACTTGTGTGAATATAATGTGATTCAAACTGTGTAAAATTTTCATTATATTTTTGCTAATAGACAAGAAGATACGACGGTATAGACGAATATGATAAGAGTACACAAGATGCGCCCGATCGCTCCGCTGCGCAAATTAATACGGCGACTCCAACAGATTCCAGTGTAACTGGATCTCCAGACAGCACGGATTACACTAGTGACGAATACTTACGCCTTCCCGATAAGATGAGTCCGAACGTGTCATGTCCCATGCCTACAAGAGTAAGTATACATTCCTGGCAAATCGTACTTCTTAATTTCATTAATCGATAAATAATTCTTTTTTTTTCAGATCGAGAGAGATTCATCGTCGGAGTATCTGGGCCTAAATAATCTGAATCTTTCATCCACAGAACCTCGTAAATACATAAAACGGGACCGTCCACGAAGCATTGCTGCGACCGACTCGAAACATATCGTATCTCTAAATCATACAAGTTCTTCTGCACCAGGCCTGACGGATTTGTCGGGCATTATATCTCCGGTTGAAAAGAGAGTTAAAATTCAAACGCCCGTAAACGATCGCAAGAATAATTCTACTAATTCTCAAAACGGAGAGGAGTGGACGGAAATTAGCCTGAACAATTCGCCGGATGAAATTTATTACAATAATGACGTGTATTCCGATGAGGAAGATCAAATTCCCTACAAACCGCTACCGATGGATCTAAGTCCAGAACTTGCTCAGACAATTAATGCTACCAGCGAACCGCCGAAAGAACAAATTAGTCGAAGGAGATTAGTAACGCAAAAATCTTTACCCACAATGTCGAAAGTAAATGAAGTTACCTTAAGCGAAGAGAAGAAAGCCGAAGTTACGAGAAGTCCGTCAGTAAAAAATAGAAGCAAGCTCGATGGTAGCTTAGCTAATTGGATAACTAGAAGTTCAGCCGGTGGTGAAACTAGTGGTGGTAGTTCCAGTAAGTGGATGAATGGGTCTTTGACAAATTTCATATATTGTGAGATGTAGATTTATATGTTAACATTGTTATTTCAGCGAATTCAAGTAGAAGACAATCTCTCGATATGTTGTGGAGTGGCGGTACCGGGGAGCGTGTTAAGGAATTACTCAATCACGGCATGATGATGCTAAACATATCTAGCTTAACGGAACGACGTTCCAGCGAACCAAAGACAGCGGAGAGAGACAAGGATAAGTCTGACAAGTCTGAAAAGTCGGAAGTTAAAGGAAAGAAAGTCCCAAGTCCGTTAGAAAAAACAATGAGCTATCTCAATGCTGATGAGGAGACGTCGGACAGCGAAAGTTTAGCTAGGTAAGTTTATACTGCTATATTCTCATCAATCAACGATATCTTAATTTTTCTTTTTCTTATCAAATTTGCAATTAGCGTGGAGATGCTAACAGAGGATCAAATCTCTTCACTCATGATGGAGCCGGACATGAATCAAGTATGCCAAGAGATTCTGGGAACTCCCTTAGTCGAAGTATGTCCGTTGTTGCAACAATTACAGCAACAATAGCCTTATTGCAGAGGAATTTGCACGACAAAGTGGCAAAGATTCAACAATAGAAAGTGTTCAAGATTATAAATCGGTAACATAATTAAGATACATCTCATTTTTGTTACGCTACTGCATTATCATATTATGTTTCTGTCTATTGTGTGTCGCAGATTTTTCTATTGTATGTGATATAGGACAAAGCAGGGCAAAGTAAAGGTTGTATTTCCAAGTAATCGTCAGATTCTACATTATTTATGGGTTTTACTAGGTATTATCAAGTTATTATTAGTTAGAAAAGTAATATTTATATGCTTAGAAATATTTATATGCTTAGAAAATATAATCGATTAAAGCTTTTAGTCAATTCAAAACTTGCGTTAAAATCTCATTAGCTTCTCGGGCACTACAAAGCCTAACGTCATTTTTTGTGGATACGCTTACATAATATCTCAGCTTGTGAAGAGAGTGTTTTCGAATTTATTCTATAAAATCTTTCTAACATTTAAGATTTGGTAAAACTATGAAACATCAGTCGCTGAGAAAGCAATATGTAGTTACTTTTCTAGGATACTGTGTAATTTAATCTAGATACTCATACACAAATTTATTCCAAGTCGCATCGACTATTTTTTGCTTGCCTTTATATGCGACTATTATCACGTTAAAATCTCTCGGGGCGTTTAACAAATATATTAGAATATTGTGCTATCATAGCGAAATATCAAACAATTTAGACAAATTAGAAACAAAACAAGGGTTATCACCACGGGCATTCACCACGCTACGTTCAAAGATAACTCAAGAAGGTTTAATAAGATCCATTTCTAGTAATGTAAATTAACTTTTGATTTAATTTATTTCTTTATCTTTTTCTAATTTTTTTAACTAGAGAAGATCAAAAGTAAGTTAACCCGAGATTAAAGTTAATTTTTGTTGGTAGAAATGGACGCAGGATAAGCATTTCCTTGTCTATCTCTATCTCTTTTTCGTCAAAATATGATCGGTCAGTCCACTAAGTTATTCGCGAAGCATACCGAAAGAAAAAAAACATATATAGAAAGTTACAAGATGCCAATTATGACTGCGATGGTCAGATTATCTTTAATGCGGAACATACTGTATATATAAGCGTAGCATAATAATAACAATTCTAAACGTACATAAGTCTGTGTGCAAAACATACTGTTGGCATCGTAAATACCTGAAGAGAACTCGTTTTGAGTTTCATTAATATAATTCGTTACGCGAAGCTGTACATTCGATCAATGACAGCACATTTTGAGCACAGATCAGGATTTTCATGGCTTTTTGGCAATCATGCTGTTTCATATACGAAGCTTCGCGATAGTAAGACAGTATTCATTCTAATCAGATTGAACAAGATATTTTTCAATATTTTTCGTTCTAACGCGAGGCGTGCCTGTCAATAAAATATCTTATGGCTGTCCCGAGATTGCTATGCGAAAAGCGAATGTTATACGAGTTATTAACGAGTTATGAACAAAATAGTCTGGATACTCGATGATAGTAATAATAATAGATCGAAGGCTTACGCGAACGAATTCAGACACTCGGGATGAGTGAAATTTAAATGTAGCTCCATCATTTTTATTGCTGCGTATTGTGATATAGCTCTTAGCAATTTTAGACATTCAGTTTTGGATTTTCCAATTGTCAAACGAAAACATTAGTGCAAAGGATGCATGCAATATGCTATTTATAAAGAGAGTAATATATATATATATATAATATAAATTAATAATATATATACAAATTATTTATATATAAATTAAGTTATATTTATACATATACCGATCTTATTTATTTTGAGCATAATATTCTGTAACCGGCATTAATTGACACTTTTCATACAACATTCGTCAATTTTTATGAGGTGGCAATTGTGCTTCTTAAAGGATTGTTTTATGACTCGCGACTTGTCAAAGGATCTCTCTGTGTATATCGTGTGAATATACAACATTATTTAATTACAAATAGTGTTGCAGTTATTAAGAGTATGCTCCACTTGGCGTACGCAATGTTCGCAAGCATCATTTCATCCTTGTTTATAAAATATTGAACAAAGATAAAATGATGCACGCGAGCTTTGTTGCTAACGCTAAGTGGAACATATCCCAGATTTCGCTATCAAAAAATGTTGTATGTTATACACGTACAGACAGACTCACGCAGATATCATTATTGCTACTCTTCTATAACGTATAATCAATCTATTCGTGATCGCGCTTTAATGTTAAAGTTGGCGCCGAATATTTTCATATACATACAAAAAACGACAAGCGTAATTCACTCATTTGAATTATTCGCTCAAAAATCATAGAAAAAAGAATGAAAATAAGACGCCATAATGTCTTTTTGCCGATCTTAATTATTTCGCTCGCACTTTCCGTTCATATATATAGGTTGTAACGTGCACTGTTATATTCATAATGCCAAATTATATCCACAATTTGAGTTAGTTGTAATTTCTATAAGTCGCCACTGCTTCTATTTAATATGTTTAATTTAATTAAAATAATGAAGTTAAACGATTTAACTCAAGAAAATGTATTAAATTTGACACAAATTTAGTTCATTGTTTACTAAATGTATATACGTTAATATTTACTTTGAAACTAATTATAGGAATAAATTTTGACACACATACACACTGAGAGAAAAATGTACCAAATAATTATTTGAATATTATTAATATAACATTCATTTACGGAAAATAAATATTTGCTAAAAAAAAATATAATAATAGTTGAATCAAATTAATGATTCTCATACCAAATAAATGTTTACGTAAATATTCAATTGGCATTATTCAAATATTTATCAAAATTTATGCATTTTTCTCTCAGTGTGAAGGTTAAAAACAAAATATTATTTAACTCAAGGGATTGTTCCTCTGTTCATCTAATAGTGTATAACTTCAGTATGAATAAAGATTATATAAGAATTTTATTAGCGGCGGAATATCGAAGGCTGAAGATCGTTCGTCGAAATTCCACATAATCACAGCGTCGTCGCGCTCGCGAGATGTATTTTTTGTCCCGTGTTTTTCAGTAACGACGATACAGCGAGCGGAGACGCACAACGATAGCGATAACAAATTGTATTGTATATACCTAATATTGTATATGTGAATGTAACTATGTATATATACATCATTATCCTCCATTAAAACATCATTACGAAAAGCGTACGCAGAAACGCGCGTCTAACGAACATGATTCACCTATCGAAACCGTTCGAATACAAATCGAATGACTGGCCGCAGTTCGTACGAATGCAACTTCACGCTGCACTATTCTCGCGAGATATAATCTGATGTAATCGCCATTGTGTTTCTGTAAAAAGGGATAAACGATAAATATCAGGCTTTATAATGGCCTCATTCAACGTACATCAAATCAGAGGATCGATTATATATTTTGAAACGAAATGAAAATTACAAAAGTGAACAAATTTACTAGAATGTTCGTAATTAATCGTTTAACAATGAATTTGCTCATTTTTATAATTTTCATTTCATTTCAAGATACATATATATATATGTGTAATTGATCTCTCCTGCATTTTTATTAATAAGTTATGACACGATATTAAACTTTGAAAGGAAAGAACAGAAAATATGGGATCAGTGCGAATAAAATTATGCAACAATTAATTAACTTAATTATATTACTTCAATTATTACAATTGTATTATTCCAATTCTTAATTAATTGTTGCATTATTTTGATGTAAAACCTATCAATTATTAATTGTATTATTTTCATGCATCAATTACCGCGTTAAATTATTTACGGTTTTTTCTTTTAATAATTTTTCTCGAGTCACTTTGACTGACCTCATTGTTCGCTCGAATTCAAATCGATTGGATACGCCATGATCGTCGCCATCGTCCAGAAAATCAGAGGAACGATTCTACAATTAATCTCGCGAAAAACGAATAAACATCCGGATACAACGATGCGACAGTGAAATTCTGTCATTATATGTTCATAACGACAATCATTGCGCAGTATATTTTATATCCTCGATGAAAAATCGGAGCGTAAATCGAATATAATGGGAGAGTAATAGAAGCATTCATTTTAACATGAATCAATATTTCTGAAAATCGAAATCCATTTCAATTCATTTCAATCCATTTCAATCCATTCTCGTTTGCTGGGAAGTAACAGAAGCGTAAACGAAACTTTTAGAAGGAAAATTAGAACAATGAAATGTAAAAGAAACACTTACGCTTCTTTTACATTTTGATGTTTCAATTTTCGCCTTCTAGAAGGTTCGTTTACGCTTCTGTTATTTCCTGGCAAACGAGAATGAATTGAATTGAAATGGATTCAGATTTCCAGAAATATTGTCTTTGATCTAAAAATAATATTAGCTTTTTCTGTGCACATGAACACATTTGTGAATACTGTTTAATTCAAAATTTTGAATAGGAAATGCAGTTTTTCAATCCAATTGCATCCAATTGAATCCAATTGCATCCAATTAAATCCAATTAAATCCAAAAAAAATATTCGCTTTAAAATACGCATTCGGATAGAAAAACATTTCAATTCATTTTAATCCATTCTCGTTTGCTGGGTCTCCCATTACATGTGTGACTTACGCTCTGATTTTTATTTTCATTAGGAATAGTTTTTTTTATTATCCCTGCACAACTGTCGTTATGAACTCATAACAACTATGACGTCTTTATATCATGATAACGACTGCATAATGAGATACAACATACAAGGGTAGCCAAGCAGATGCGAAACGCAACAATATAATACGCGGCAATGCACAACGGCCGTGGGACGACGCGACGCGATGCGACGCAATTCAAACGACAGTTACCAGACGCGACCGTTTGAAACGTAGTTCGCTCGGCGGCTGAGTGGCGGCGCGCGCAGCGTGCAGCGGCGCAACGAACACCAACCGCCATGATGGGGAAAACGAAAATGGCGTCGCGTGCACGGTGCCGATGATCCCTCGTTTCGCCGCGTTCGTGTTCGGATAGTTGCGGTGTGTACGGACTACGGCGTCCGACTGAGCGTCTCAACGACAACGACGACGGACATTAATCGGCGTGTAGTGTGTGTAATACGAGAATCGTTCAGTGAATAACCAGGTTCGCTTGGCGATCGTGCCGCACGTACGAACGTTACTTACGGCGAACGGCGGTGGCGGCGGCAACGACGAGTGTCGCAGTGATTAAATCGTGCAGACTTCGTCGGTACCGGCGGACTCGCAATAATCCTCCTGTTGTTTCCTTTTCGTCGCGAGAACCGACCTCATCTCCGCTGGCATGACGAAGGACGCGATATCTCCGTTTTCCGCGGCGAGGTAATGTGTGTTGACGTGCGCGAGTGAGAAACACCTCTCCGCGTATCGTCCTTGTCCCGTTTTGTGATCGAGGAGCAACCCGCGGGTGAGATCATCTACAGGAGGCGGCGACGAGAACGACGTGCGCAGCACGACGGCGACGTGACGGGGCGACGTGCGACGTCTAGCATCTCCGCCCGACCATGGCGGTGAATCCGCGTGATATGGACGGCTTCATGCCGCTCCTGTCAACGACGGATATCAAGAAGAAGCTCAACGTCGGCACCGCGCTGCTCAATTTCCTCGGCGACTTGAGCAAGAGCATCGAGTGCCAGGACATCGGCATGTTCATCGACAATGTTATTCCCTGGCTCGGCAACGGCAATCCCAAGGTAAGCGTTCGGCGACGGCGACGATGACGATGTCTAAAGTCGCCCGCGACAACATCTAATCATTCCGAACGCACCTAACCTTCATCCAATTTTCCGGCTATTTTCCGTGACTTTCACGTTATTTATAGATACTTGATTATGTTTGTCCTCCACTTTATTAAGTGTTAAAATTAAAACGGAGACGGAGAAACTCGATTTTTTCTCCTCCCAAAGTGATGCATGAGTAGCTGATTTCATAGAATGTTGATAAACGTTTATTGATAAAAGAATAAGACTGGATATATTTTGTACAAAAAATTTACTTAATTTATTAAGTGTTATTTATCGCTTTAAAGATTACATCACGAATGACTTTTGTAACATTCATTATTATATTTTAGGAATTGTTGACACTTATATTAAACCTAAGATAAAGATGCTCTTTATGTGCTGTTCTCTGTTAAAGTTGAATTATAATTGAGGAAAAGATGGAGCAATATGAATTCAAATTAACTCACCTTTAATCTTGTAACCAGAGTTTTTTTGCTGGCTAAAATAAAATTACACAACTGGTAAGCAAGGAACGTTGATTAAATCGTGGGCTGCGTTCAACAGAAAAAGAAGTTTTGCAACTATTGTAAGTCTTTAATATAATTGATTTATGCCCTTTGTTCAGGGATTTAGATATACAAACAAATTATATTAAAGAATCTTACAACAGTTATAAAACTTTTTTCTGCTGAACGCAGTCATTAAAATTTAAAAGGTGCATTCATTTACCCTTATTTAACACTTGGTGAACAACAAGGATAATACTTCTGCGCTAACCGAATGTAGGGAAATAATATAAATATATGATGCCCTATAATAACTTAAATCGTAATTGGAGCATATGGGTTTGATGACTTTAGGACATTTTTAAATAATAAATTTTAAATAGTACAGTAATTTGGAATAATTTTATAGCTAATTTGGAATATAAAGCTTGTTTTTGTAAAGTAATAATACGATAAAGAAAACAATATGAGACAATTAATAGTGAGTTGAAAAGTAATAATAAAATATGTTTGTGTTATTAAATATTATAGGGGCTGTTTTGAAATTATAGACTTCTTCAGCCAAAAGAATTAAATAAGTACGTAAATAAGTACGTAAATAAAGATTAAAAGAGGACCATACTTGATAGAAAATTAAAATCTAACACGTTATTAAAACAAACTAATATTATAAAAACACTGTCCAAACAAATGTGTATATCATCAGTTAATTAAATAAATTTTATTTCATAAAAGAAAGAACAAATAGTATATCAGACATAAAATGTAAAATACGTTGCATATTATTTTGTTGGAAAACATAGTTAGCCTCCTCAAACTGAGACAGAAGAAAGAATCTTATCCAGGATAGTTAAAATGTTAAAATCATTAGAAACCAAAATCTTTTCAGGTCAGAAGAACGTCAAAAGAATGGCATTTTGAATAGATGACACACATATATTTCCCAAATAATATTCGATTATTATTGTCGCAGACTAGTCTACGAGAATTTACTTACAACTACCGAATCCAGCAAATGTGCAGGTATATCATCTTTTTCAATATGTCATTCTTCTGACCTGAGAGCTTAAGATCTTCGTTTCTGATTTTAACATTTTGACCCCGGACAAGATTCTTTCTTACAATCAGTATATTCATAATAAGATCTATTCTTTTTTTTTATCGATAAACTCTCAGAACTGATACACAGTGCAGTAAGTTGAAGTGAAGGGCCTTAAGTGTCACAAAAAAATATGTATCCTTGTTACGGATTAAATCACATGGCAGTACAAAAAGGTTAACACTCAATCGAAGTCAACAATGTTGGATTCGCGGCTGCGAGGTCTCCTAGTCGAGCACATGACGTGAGCGGTCCATAAATGGAGAAAGGAGACGATTGATCAGTCGCCATCGCCTGCCTTCGGCGTGCTCCGTAAAACGCCGCTTTTTCGCACTCGCACGTGAGAACGTTACCGCCCCTGTTCTCACCTGTGCGTCGCGAAATGGGAACAACCGATTTAGCATCTGTATGGCACGGAGCAACGTGCCGGAGTAAGTAGTCCAGTGCCGATGAAAGTGCCATTTATCATAATTTACTACTGTTTCCTCGGCGCTGTGAATGACCAGCATACGTTCAATTTTTTTCTTCTTATTTTCTCCGATAAGTTCAAGTGACTCTCCGGAAAAATAATACATCTCTTTACAATTTTACGATTCTCGGAACTTGTGTTTATCTTTTCTATCTTAGATATCTTGCGAATATTTTATTTGTTGATTAACTTGGGCTTAGTCTGACGATAAAGTAAAAACTGTATTTTTCTATTTATGATTAATCATTAAGTTGATAATTTTGTAGTGAACTTTTAAACCTTCACAATAGGCCTATTTTTTCTGGATTGAACTTCTTTGCACGGTCCATTTTCTTATTCTTATCCTTCTTATTATTTTTTTATATCGATAAGAAAAAGAGAAGAGATAAACCGTGCAAGAAATTCAGTCCTGACGTGGAAAAAGAACAGGCCTTATGTAAAAAGTAAAAGTTACCAAGAAATTCATGAATGAATTTCATTGATGAAACTTTAATTTTTAGGTATAATCATACATTGTGAAAACGAACCTTAAAATCTAAACCACAACGAAATTGATGTAGTGATTAATCAAAACATAGAAATACAATTTTTATATTATCATCAAATTAATTTTTAGTATATACAATGATTTTCTAATTCTTTACTATACATGATAGATTATTTGTGTTCCTGATTAATTTTCATCATTTTAACAAATGTACACAATTATTAAATGATTCTTACATATACTTCTTTAAAAAGTATAAGGTTATGCGTTAAAAAAAATTTTATATAAATATTGTAACTGATTATTTGATGCTTTTAATTTTTCGAAGAAAAGAAATGTGCAGGACATAATGACCCAATCATATGTGCTAAGGGTTAAGTGAGATTACATCTAAATTACGAGTTAATCAGATAATGAAAAATCGAAGACGAAAGCACAAGTCATTTCGCGCAAGCTGCAATATTGGTCGTTGCGAAATATTTACTTAACGACAAATATATTAGAAGATGCGAGACGAAAATCAGAGAAGCTATGATGATGTTTAAGAGGATTTAAAGGGCCGTGATCGACGCTTTAAATTGCGAATTGCAGCAAAGAATATACAGCTGTTTATTGTAAAGATTCAATTATCTTACTCTGTATATGCGAAAGATCAATGTCGCGTCATCACATTTAAGACTCAATGCTAATAAACGTTGTAAATTATAACGCCATGCACGATGTAAACAATCTTTCGAAAGCATCAAGACAGCGGCGTAATATGTCGATCATTTATTTATTATCGAGAACATATCTTCCGTTTTATTACAATCGATACGATACTCTGCAATACGATGAAAATCCGAGCAATGAAACTCGATACGTGCATGGTAAATGAGTAGTGTAATGTAGAAAGCAGTTAATTAACTCATAACAGGAACATCAGTCTTGGGATTCATTAAAGTTCTTGTTATTAGTTTTTTTTAAGAATTTTTTAAGTTTATAGTATATTCTTAATCTATAATCTGGTGTAACACTGTTTGAGAAATACAAATAAAAGTTAAATTAAATTAAATTAAATTAAATTAAATATTATTGATAGAATTTGTTGATTCTAAATCTTGTTCGATATAAATACGTTGAATTTTTTTTCTAGAAAATTTCTTTTTTTAATTCTTTTTTTAAATTATTACCAGAGTTACCAGAACCCATATGTTTCATTATGGATTAATGTAATCTAACACATTGAGCTTTCCTTGTATTATATATTGCGCAAGAAACACAAGCAACGCGTATTTTCGTAAAGATACTGTATAGAGGAAGCGGCATGTTTATATACATTGACACAGTAAGCTTTTAATCTTTATTTCCTGCGAATGTGGATATATCGATTTCGACCGCATTCATCCGACGTACAATGCACTATTGAACACAAGAATTGGAGAATAAAATATGTACGTAATGAGACAAATATCTATACAAGGACTAAAGCGAAAGTAGAATAAACATTCGTGCGTTTAATTAATTAGACAAACAAGATGAGAGATATAAACGTGAAAGTTTATGTCATCGTAATATATGGAGATAATTGAATGCGTTACTGTGAATTGTACTTCTATATTTGTTCCTCATATCTTTTTTTATGGATGTTTATTTTCCCCTCTTCGTAACTGTTACATTACATTAGATCTCACTCGATCCTAATTTTGTATGATCGTCGGACAGGGTGTGTCGAGTGACAAACTTATTACTTTATATGCGCGTGTGCGTGCCAGGGGTTCTCAGTATGTCTTCCAGTTTTCATGCAGCGTATGCAACCTTTAAAGGGAGTCTAAAATCGTCTGTTTTACCGATTCAAGATCTATACACATGGCATTGATACATTGCTGTAGTACATTATTACTTCAACATGCATATACACATTTTCAATATCACACATATACAAATTTTTCAACTGTCTTTAATATTATACACTGAAAAAGATGGTCTGGATTAAACAATAATGGAAAATGGAGGAATCAGAATTTTCTAATTAAATCTACTAGAATTTGAATTGAGATAGCTAGAATTCTGATTGATATAATTATTCTGATAAAAATAAGAATTTTAGTAGATTTTATAGAAATGTGTGTATCTAGTTGAGATAACCAGAATTCTGATTATCTCAACTAGAATTCTAATAAATTTAATCACAAAATTTTCTAACTTCTTTTCGTTTTTGATTTAATATCAACTAATTTGAACTGTATCATTTATATTTTAATTATAAAAAAGGATTTTTAAATCTATAAAAGCAATTCGAAAAATACTTATTTGAAAAATAATCAGTGAAACACAGATGACTTTAGAATCCTCTTAACACTCGGATAAGCAGGATGATCTCTGCCGTTATAAAATTAGATACTTTCATACAGTCGGAGAGACCGTACTTTCAAATTCAGTTTATTTTTGTCACGAAGCTAATTCTCGTGATCGTTAGACTTTCTCTCATCATATGTTTATGTTGAATATTCTTTTTTTACGACCGCGTCTCTAAGAAAGAACGTTGCACTTGGTGACATACCGAGAAGAGATATTTCAAGATCTTCTTTTGGCAAAGGAACGATTCGCTGATATGATCTTTAAATTGCATAATTTGCATCGAGTAATCGGGAGCAATCGAGTTTACGACGTGTTATTGTTGCCGATTGAGTTGTACTCCTACGTTCTCGGTACTCCCTCGAATTAAATATGCCATCGTTTATTTACTTATTTCATTTGTCAGACCTTCGAGAATAACGGTCATGACCATAGATGTATAATCGGTCATGACGTAATCGAACTAAAAGAACACGTAACCTGTTCGTTAAATTTTTAATTAATTTGCATAACTAGCTTCTCCTGAACTTGTTCCAATTTCCAATGTCAGAATTTAAACCCCAGTAGATAAAAAGCTTTGAATTAAATTTCGCTGAACATGTGTTGGCTTGAAAATTCGTTCAATTTACTCTTTCGCTAATCGAAGGATCTCGGAGCTCGGTTCACTCACGAATAAGGGAAAAAACTTTCACGCCATGTATGTAACGTGTCTTTTGCTAACGTGTCGCAAAGACGCAAGGATGTTGTTTAGTCGAAGCCATCAAGTCGCTAAATGCTCTCCGGTAATGGTTGAGAGTACAGCCGATGTGAGAGTTTTTGACCCCTTCAAGAGAAATGCGCAGCCCGAGTGACAGTTTAATGGACTATCGAGAGCGGTTTGAAACTTTACTATGAGATTTGAAACATCAGGTACGGTACATAACCAGTTATTTAAACTTACCTTCCGCGCATAATCTTTCCTCTTTATGTTAAAATTTTCATCACATCAGCCTTCAATAAGTACGTGAAATAAAGCTTAAATTTATGTAATCAATTAAAAAACTTCAAGATTATTCTTGAATAAAAGTTTGTTCATTAAATATATTGATAAATCTTGTTCATGAAATCTTGATAAGACTTGATAAATCTTTGACAAGATATAGTTTCACGGACGATGATTTGTTTACAAGTTATCATTAATTGAAATGTTGAAAATTATATCGTGTAGCAAAATCTACATACTTGACGAGTAGGAATAAGAAATCACTCTTGTCGTTTGGGCGGTAACTCTGAATGACTCATCGTAACGTTATATTTTTATATCTGGTCGATCGATTTTTTGATATAAAAAATGCGGAACTTTTTTATCTTTATGTAGATCTACAGAAACTACGAAAAGTACTATTTGGAACTGTAATTATTTTACGATATCTCCAAGAATAATAGATTAGCAACTAATTTTTTTAAATGTTGGTGTTGCTTGACTTTTTTTAAAACTTTTATATTTGTGTAATTATTGTTTCCTTTTATATTAATAAAATATATTAACTTCAGATACTCTTTATCATACTGATTTACTTAGAAATTTCGCTCGTATTTCATTTACTTATTGAATTACTTCTCCGTGTTTGAAATTGATACATGCGTGAATTTTTATTAAAAAATTTATCACCATCGATTATTGAAAGATCGATCGCCTTACGTCACTCTACATTTCCATTGGTGTGAAGTTTTACAAAAATTGCTTTGGATAATAATAAGTAGATAATCGAAATGAGTTTTGGCTAAAAATTGGATGTTCCTATATGAACTTACACGTATGAATTTATACATGTCTTGATACATATACATAGGAAAAATTACGCTTGTTTGTATATATAATACAATCGAGCGGCAATCATTGCTATTTTTAGCGTGGCTTTTTATTGTCATTCGAGTCACCTATCCATTTCCTCCGTATTTTTCTTTATAACTCCTGCATTTTCATAACAATCTCTGCAAAGATCTATGTGAGAGGAAGTAGAGTTCCATTAATTCTGTATATTTGCTCAAAATTACAAGTTGCTTTCCTCCTATTGTTAAGAAAAAAATTGTTCATTTGACTATTATTAATTTGTCTTTCGATGAAAAATGTATGTCAAATTTTATATTTGATTTAAATTATACATACATTCTCCAACAAAAAAATACAGAATTAAATTAACTTTAATCAAATAAACAATGTTTTTTTTTTCATCGTAGAGAGCAATCTTTTTCCCTTTTCAAGTGTTTCGTCCGCTGATTAAAGTTGCATTCAGGGAAAAATTGCTTCTTCAATATCAAATGTTTACTTGGTATCTTTTAGATTTAAGAACGTGCTCTTGCGATTTAATTATGGAACTCATGCCCTTCCACTCGATTCGAGAGAGCGACCGTCATTCACTTCTCACAATGCCTCGTTCAGTTCGCATAATGCGCTGGCAAGTCGGACGTCAGTAAACTGAACGAAATATAGACAGCGAAATATAGAGGCGCGTGTCACGCTTAATTCTTACGATTAAAATTTCGGACGAGAATCGAACGTGAATGAGTGATTATCGTTCGACGCCACTTGTTGCCGTCGCGCGAATTTTGAACCCGCAAATGCACGCGTCATTTTCACCTTCGAGGACAGGAACAAAAACGAGGACGATAAACTCGGGAGTGCGTTAAAAGCGGGCCTTTTCAACTGTCCACTGCTCACGACGATCCATTGTGTTCGATCGTAAGAATAGGGTATGCACCGCTGAAAAAAAGCTTCGCTTTCTCGGCTGGTAGAGTCTTAATGAATACACCTTGTCCTCCAAGAAGAGAGTCGCAGACTATCCTTAATCTTCAGTAAAACGCTTTTCGTTCTGATTCACGATTTTGGCAGACAGAGAGAACGAAATGAAGCATGTTTCCTTTACGAGTTATGCCTTATAATTGTTAGCCAAAACTTTCTTTCTGTCCCGGTTCCTTGAAATGAAAGAATCGGCTACGTATAATGGTTTATTTGTTAAACTTCCTCTACATTTTAATTCCACGATATTTTCTGATACCAAGATACATTTATTGTTAGATTGTTTCTACTTTTTATTATTTCGTATTTTTATCTACATTTTGTATTTATAGCTATGAGATATTTTTCATGTTATTTTAAAAGTTTTTGACGACACAGTGGTTTTCCATTTAATGACACAAGTCGACACAAACATCATTCTATCTTTCTTCAATAAATAACAAAGATAGAACGATTCTTGTGACGATTTATTACCAAATGAAAAGCTTCATCTGTTAGATATTAAAGGAGCAATGACATTCCCACAATTCCTTAAATTAAATAACATTTTATTATTTTTGACTTCCATATGTAAACAATTCATTTCTGTGGTTATTCTTCAAATTTCTTCAAATGAAATCTCACTCCAAAAAAATGAAAATCTTGTTGATTCAATAACAGTATTAATAAAACAAAGAAAATCTTAACAAGAGCATAATGTATTTGTTTCATTAATAATGTTATTAAAAGTAATAAAATTATTTTCAATTAAAATAATGCTATTGATATAATTTTTTTTAGTGTACTAACTTAAATTAAGAATAATTTAAATCAGGCATAATAATAATTCTGAAGTATAGGAGCGAGATTTATAAAATATTGTTGACTTATAAAATGTTGACTATAATTTTGTTTCTCATGTAAATACTTATTTTAAAAAGAATCCTATTCGCGTTTGCAGTCAAGCGAGCGGCACGAATGAAATGCAATGTTTTTACATTATCACACTTTAAGTAAAGACATAAAATGTAGATAAGTAGAATCTTAAAGCGCAAAGTACTCTTTGTTGTCGAACCATGTCGCCTGGTTGTAATTAGACTTAACAATGTCTTACGGAACGATAACTGCACCATTTCTGCAAGGCACGAATGCACCGTGTATTGATGTCAAGGGCACAGGACAAAACGTGAACCGAATCGAACTACCGTAGCCTCTACAGCCGTCGTGTTCTACTCGTTTCTTTTTTTGCCCCGCCACGGAGATGTTTCCTTTTCAGGATTTAATGTATGACATCACCCTCACCTCGATGTTTTTTTACATACGTACGGTGTGCGCACGCAAACGTTTTACGTCTCTTACATAATGTTACTCATTACTTGCGTAAAATATATCTATTTTTGCAACATTCGCGGTGACTTAAACTTTTGTCTGCAAACAAATTTTTTATCTTTCCATCTAACCCAAGTTTTTTTGCTGTTCACACTAAAAAGAATATTTATTAAATTTTAATACATATTTCTTTGAATGATATTAAGAAAACATTTACTCTCTCTCTCTCTCTCTCTCTCTCTCTCTCTCTCATACACTAAATAAATATTTACTCACTAAAAGAAATGATAGAAATTAAATTAATGATTTTTGTATCAAATAAATATACGTTTATATTTAGTAAATATTCATTTGGAACTATTCAAATAGATATTTATTAAAATTTAGTATTTTTTTTCAGTGTAGACTTTCAAAAATTAGAAGTAAGAAAAATTAAACTTTCGTAAAAATGTGGAAAATACAAATTATTTTCAACATCTTTATTATATCATAAATAATTTTTATCTTCGATCGCTGCCAACCTGCGATTTTTAATAAAATTTTAGGAGGGAGAACCAGACTTCGCTTCGTCTTTATTTTGGAGAAATTGGAAAGTGAAATTTTGCTTATGTCATAAGGAATTTAGATTGCAGTTGGAGAGTTAAAAACAAAAAGAAAAAGAGAAAAAATCAACATTCTGCATTTTATTTTTTGTTCGCAATCAGAAAGTAGAAAAATACATGTCATCGCCGAATCGATTTCAAGGGTCTCTCAACTTATTTTTCAAAAGCTGAGTTGCTCGATTACAAGACAATTGTTCCGCTTATCTCAAGTATTTTTATGTGAATGCCACGTATAATGTGTCCGCCTCGTGAACTCGAAGCGGATTATTATCTTAGGATTCCGTGAATTTTGTGTATACTCGAGGATTTCTTCTTTCATAATGTCGGAATTACCGAATTAACATTGTATAGTGCTGTTTTGCCTCGGAATTGTTGCAATAAAACGAGAACGAGAAATGCTGCGACACTATCGAATTATGCTTATCTCGCGTATTGAGAAACATTTGTCTCACGACGCACAGAGAGATATGGGCTGCCAAATATAGTTCGTTGCAAATCGCATGATGACTCTCGACACAGTGAAATTTTGCATTTTTCCCTTTCTCGCCTTTCGTCACAGGATGAATCTACAAAGAGCTTTGCTGAAGAGCATATTACGATTTCAAGGAAATGAATCGTTCAATCGCTCGTCTCTAAATAGACTTTATCCTTTAAATTATTATGTAATTCTTTATTTTACAATTTTAATAATTTTGACAGTTTTTAATTCTTATAAAATATTGTATCGCGATTCTTATTATTTGACTTAACAACAATATATAGTGTTTTGTTCTTGATAATTGCAAATTTGCCTTAATTACTATTTAACTTTTTATTTCAAGAATAATTCATATCTGAGTGACACATCGTACACGAATATGTATTCTAAAAATGTATTGATTTTTATATTTGATTTTAACATTTATTTTTTAAGTTTTAATATGTTTAACAAAGCTTCAATATAATGTTTCATGTCCGTGATGGTAAATCATTTAAATTATTTACGCATCACTTTAATAAGATTTTTAGGGATTCCAAAGAGAGTCGAAACGTTCAAAATAAAAAAGACATCAATCCAATATCTGATTGTTCACTAAATAATTGCGCCGTTTATCGTTACTGACTCTCATTAGCCTACTATCTTTTTGTATTGTTTAAAATTTGAGAATCCTAATATAATATTCTTTATCCCAAAATAATTAAATGCATTTCATGTTGTTATGATATATATTATAGAATATTCTCGAAAATCCGACGAAAAATGACTCGGCTTTCCCGCATTCGTGTTCGCTTTCGTAATTGTCGTCGGCAGATCTCGTCTCGTTTCCTGTGGCTTTTCTGTTAAACTGCCAAGAAGTTCAGCGACGTATTTGATACCAGATATATCTCGTATGCTTGAAAATACGCGTCCCGTATTTTCAACGGAGGCGTGTATTTCCCTCGGGAGGGTCTCTTTTCCGTCTGATCACATGGCGCCTTGCAAACGCGATACGTTTCTGCGTGCAGAAGGAAGAAACGTGCCTCCCACGTAGCGCTAACAACAGTTTTAACGGATCGTGCACCCAAGTTCGACAAGTAAGGCCGTGGATCTCTCGCCCACACACGTGCTGTCGTGTACGACTTCGCATGATGACTCTTCTCGCGTGTTGTTTCTGTTTAATCCTTTCGGTACAGAACCTCCGGTGGTTTTCATCGTACATGCGCTTTGTACGAAGATCTGTAATAACTTGTCGAAAATTTTTATTTAACGACGTACAGAGTACGAATGTTCAAAATTGTAAAAATTATTAATTATTGTTGGAATTTTTAGGATGAAATTCTAATAATTTTGATTTTTTTAGTATAAAAAATGGGGAATTTTTTGAACTTTGATAAGGAACTATTGAACTATGAAAAGTGCTACTGGAACTTTTTTTTTTATTTTTTTTTTACATTAATAGAATATCGGGCTAATTTCATAGATCCATTTTCTGACCTTGATTAATTTATATTAGGTGTACAAAAAAGTTCTGAGCTTTTTTTGTAAAATTCAATCTTTATTCGTATGTAATCATACGGAAATGGCTTGCTGCGTAACGCCAAGTTGTTCTGCAAGCTCCTTTTCAGTTTGCGTAGAGTTTATATCCAGCAGTGCTTGCAATTCGTCCGTTTCAATCTTTTCAGGGCGTCCAGCACG
>Ga0157364_1000379_pt1 | contig 28610 bp, 8 predicted proteins | sample AttsexASBM2_FD_111476 | JGI IMG/M metagenome (GOLD analysis project Ga0157364, IMG submission 111476) | Fungus gardens microbial communities from leaf cutter ant in Ribeirão Preto, State of São Paulo, Brazil - Atta sexdens ASBM2 | ecosystem: Host-associated > Fungi > Mycelium > Unclassified ... | reverse complement strand
TTAACGTTTAAATAATTTTTCGACTTAATTTTTATCAATACTGTAGTTAAATGCTGACGTTTACAGACCAATCGTATCAACAAAAATTGAATAAATGTCTCCGTATTATGTGAAAAATCTAATTTAAGCAATTTGGAAGAGTTATTAATAACAATTTATAACATGAGCTTTAAAAGCTGGAAAAATTAAAAAGGACAAAGAAGAGAAATAAAGAAAAAATGAAACAGAACCTATTTCAAAAATAGATTAAAAATTTTTTAAATTGGATGACAAACATAGGTAGTTTAAGTAAGAATCAAGTTTATAACAATATATAATGTAAATTAAAAACATTTCATCTCAAATAGATAATAAAAATAGATAACGAAAACATTTTAACATTCGCAGAAATATAGTATCTCTGTTATAAAAAAACATATAAATTATTAGATAAATACTAAGTCTAAGAAAGTTCGTACAATCTATTGCTATTACACTCGTAAACTGTGCGTACTCACGAGTGAAATAGAGTCGATCAATACAGTCTACTAACTAGATAAAAAAACAATCGGACCAGTAATCCCCTTCAGGTAAAAACAATCGTTTTTCTATGGCTGATCCTCGGGAAGTCGTAGGAACGAAGGAGAGTAAATGTTTCTACTGGAAATTTTACACGACTTCCTACTTCGTGGATCCCATTTACGCGAGGGTTTCGACATTTCATTGTATTAAAACAGAATTTTGAATCCACTCGCGGTTCGTATAAGTGATGCTGTTAGAAAAGGCTAACAATATCGGCAAAGCTTACAATTTAATAATGTGCAAAGTGGTAACCGTGCATTTAATATGTTATATGAAAAAAAAGAGATTTTGGGAAAATGTATGTTGCGAATTTAATAGCAAAGATTCCCAAAAACAGAATTTTAGAATAAAATTTTTTCAATTGTAAACGATCGAGACACTAATGAATTTAAGAAATACAAATAAAATTATAGTAAAAAAACATTATTTCTTGTTTATCTTTATAAGGATTTTAATTTCAAAGAATCAAGTAAGTTTGGTATTTATCCCAAAACATTTAATAATTAAAAAATAATTTTATAAACAAAAAACATAACCAATGACTATCAGATAATTACTAACAAAAAAAAAGCAACTGAATCAACCAAATAATATATAATAGTTGCGATTATTTAATAATTAATTTGATTATGCGTAATATAGGAACCAAATTTTATAATACTTGCTCTAATTTCATATAATTTTTTTTGTATAAAAAATAGTTTATAATAAAAATGTACATTCTTGTTTGAGTATTTTCTATAAGATTATGAGTGTTTTCTATTAGATTATGGATAACGCACAGTTGCAGTCAAAAAATTTTCACTTGCCTTGAGGCATTAATACCGGAATAATAATGTAGATTAAGGGGTTAAGCCACGCTTTGGTCAGCCGGCGCTTCGAGGCGAAAGGAAATCTTTGGTTGGTAAAATTTATGTTTCCTCTCGTGGAGAGGAAGCAAAAAGAATGCGGCCACGGAGAAGGGACAGAGGCAAGAAATTCCTAAAACGTTTACCTTTTATCCTTCTGCACCGGTGGAGCTTAAAAGAAAGCGCTCGATTATTCTTTTATCGTCGCATCGCGGAAATGTACAAAGGCATGTTTTATTCTAGCTAATAAAAAGGAAACAGAAATGTCGACTGTGTAGATTCTGAATGCATGTGTATGCTAAGACAGAATGTAACACGTCCAAATTGAACTGTAAAAACTCTAATGCATTTCCATTTTCGTCGTCTTAATATGATAAAAATTTAAAAAGACAATCAACGAATTTACAATTTCTAATTTATATCAATTGTTATACGCTAATAAGTAAGTATATTTATGTACATTTATATGTATTAAAGTTTGTATTAAAGAATTACTTTTTTATTAATTTTACAGAAAATAAACATAAGAAAAATTACGGATTTACGCTGCATTACGATGCATTAACATTCTTTTGATCCAAGTAAATAAAATATTCAGTAAAAATGAAAGTAGTAAAAGCAACAAAAATATTGCATTTATTTTTCTTCATTTTCTTTAGTAAAGCTTAAATTAATTTTTTATTTGCCTTTAGCTGTAACTATGTTATTAATGTAAGTTTTGATTATACGCTCAAGGATCTTGAATTTGCATCTTGATGACCACAATTTAATCTTAATAGTATATCGTGATACCCACTAGACGTTCACCGCTATTTCAATCTCTAACCCAAGCAGTCAAGAATTGCGTTAATAGAGCTGACTGCAAATGAAGTGCCGTATTTACGGCGGTCACGAGTGCTCGGCGTTAATTCGCGCGCAACGATCCGCGCAATATGACCGTAATATCCGACCAGTGCGACGTTAATACTCGCTCATTGGCGATCTTAATGATCGTACGCAAGTACGAGGCGCACACTGATTACAAGTCCGGAAGTAATATCGACGCAAATTGTTTTAGATCAGGAATGTCCTAAGGCAATCTGCAGGTGCACTCAATCGAATTCTCGCGCTACGCATTAAGAGTTCAATGTGTCATCGATATCTTCATCCGCAGAGATGTGCGCTTTAATGTTCTCTTTATAATTTGCATTCTATATATTTGCATTTAAACAATCGAGAAAAACGAGGACGCTGTTCTAACATTATTTAATTTTCTGCTATTGCGATGTTGAATTGAGATAATTTCTTCCTGAGTAATTAGTACTTGCGTAGTCTAAGTAATCGGATTAGTGGAAGCGGATATCAATAATGTATTTAATTTCTGTAATGCTCTATTGTATATATCTTTAGGTAGTAAAAACATAAAACGATTGCGATGGTAGTTTAAAAATAATCGACAAAATAATCGATTTGAATTATACTAATTACAAAATTGTAACTATAATTATTAAATTTTATCATCCAATATCTAATTTGTTTTTTATTTTTTATCATATTTTTTGTAAATGTAAATGTAATTCACAATAGAAGATTTTCTTTAAATATATAAAATATTTTGTTCGAAGCTCTCTTTCTCTCTATCACATTTTTGACAAGTAATAGTAATTTGACAATTAATAATTTGACAAGTAATAATAGATAAATCTAATGCTTAACATAATTTATAATTTAAATGCCTTTACAAGAACGAGTACATTTCATTATGCACAAATAAAATAAAAAAATAGATCGTTTGGAAGATATCTCTTTCTAGATCAAAGACGCGATTCTATTCTACATAGCATGATCCTGAATTATTTTCATTAAAGGGAGAGCTATCAGTCTCGAGAGAGAGAGAGAGAGAGAGAGAAAGAGAGAGAGAGAGAGAGAAAGAGAGAGAGAAGGAAACTATGTTAAAACATCCTCCTATCTCCAGTATCGCCAATTATTCCTGTCACTTTAATTATTCTCAATTTTATTATCGGAGAGCTATGAAAGTGTGTAATACGTAGAGCCACGGGAACCGGCGATCCTTCCTGACAGATCCTTTGCATAATACCGTAACCACGAGACCGCTGTGGCGAAACTTCGGCGATGACCTGATAAAAGTCTGCGACCGCAGTTTGCGAGAGCGTGCAGAGCAAGTCGTGGCTATGGCGAGAGGAAGAGGGTGATCGTAGGTGCGCGGGCGATAAGTCGCAGAAAACGAACTAATCAAGGCATTAATCTCCTTTACCAGGCGGACGGACTCACCGACGAGAGAAGCGAGAGGGGTGGAAGGATTGAGGGGGAGGGGGGAGAGAGCGTACACGTATATATGTATGTAAATGAATCTAATTCCTATTCTCGTCGGTGCCTTCGGTAGAAAATGGCGGCGTCGTAAAAATGTAAATCTTGCTTTGAATAATATTCACCCCTCTCCTTCTCTCCCGTATAGCCACCGGAAGTAGCGGTGGGGAAGGAGAAGGGCGGAGGTGCGAAGGAGCAAAAGGGGAATAAAATAAAACATCACGTACGACAAGAAGATAGAGAAAAGAGACGGACAATATACAGGCGGGGAGGAAAGAGAAAAAGAGGAGTGCAGGTCGCGGCGGCAGCGGCGCGAAGTCGGGAGAAATAATGAAGGCGAGGGCATGAGAGAGGCAGAAAGATGCGGAGCCATGTAGGTCGAATAACGGGAAATGAGCTTTATTATGCGCCTTTTACATGTAAAAGAGAGAAGGAAACGGCTGTTATACCAAAGAGACGGGATAAATAATGCCGACGATGCGCGTTCTTCTTTGAAATCGAGTCAACGTGATTTATTGGTAATCCGATAATGTCTCTGGGTTTCTCGATGCTGAACCATTAAAGCAGAAGTTTCTCTGTCTTCGCAGTATTTGAAGTACATGCCCTTCTCATCACGATATGTCACATTTATAACACGAGAAATTGAATGTTTTGGCATGTAAGAAAGTTCGTGAAGAAACTTTTACTGCTTTTAGTTTAGCAGCACTTTAACGGAAGTTTCCAATTATTACATCAAATTGTTTATTTACATAATTTAATTAAGTTGTTTAACTAAATTTATTAAATAAATACTCTGACGTTTGACACTTTACCAATAATTCAATTTCCACATGATTCAATTAACACGCGAATCCTTTGTTAAATAACGTTCATTAACATGTTGTCAATTACACTTTTATTAAACAAAAAATGAAGAAAATGTATATGTTAATAAGTAAGTATATGCGAGCTGTAAAAAGAAGGCAAATAGAGTGCGAGAAGAAGTAGAGAGATAATTTCGACGGAGAGACGGGTTGCACCGGAAAGTACTTGGATACTCGCAGTGTGTCGTTAAGCGTCGCGGATACTCTCGTTAAGCTCAGCCTGCTTACACGAAGGATAGCTGTTTTAACGATGGTTTCCGTGTTTACGAAGGGCATTACTAATATCGCATAAAGGAAGCGAATAAAAAGGATACGCGCAAGCAAGCAAGCCAGTGCGGATCCAGCTCGTAAAACTTGACATAAATGGACGTTGGTAATGTTGGTAACAGTAGGTGAGGAAACGTATGAAGCATCGGTAGAATACGCCCCGAGAAACTGGAGCGAGAAAGCTAAAGGTTCTCGCTCAAGTGTCATAACATCGATCTTTGTTCCTTATTGATCAGTGCAGTGACACGTAGAAGAAGGCTGCCGATACTGACATACCACTTTGCTTTTCAATATTTCTTAAACAAGAGCTAAAAGTTTTCAGAAACATAAATACCAACTAGAAGGTATCTCTTGTCAAATAAGCGGTTTTTCTAATATTTGCAATTTTTTAATAATTAACTTTTTTGTAACATAAGCAAAAATAAGCGTCTAACAAAATGGGCTCCAAAGTTGACATAGTAGATAGTAACGTATATTCCTTTTCTTTCACAGAAGTCATCTGTACAAAATATCTACAAATGAATGTATCTGTAAGATTTTCTAGAATCTTTTCATTTCAATATAAAATGTTTTTTGTTAATTTATATACATATATTTTGCAAGATGCAAACATGTAACGCGACACTATAAAGATTAAGTTAAAGTTAAGTTTATAGTCTATCTTACAAACTGGTTTAAGCTGCACTCCGATATATTTAAAACTGTATTACAAACAAAAAATAAGAAAGAAAAAATATAAATAAAACTGATTAAGAAAATTACAAATATGTAAAATAATATAATATTGTTCATAACCGTTATTTTTTTAAATGCAATTTGCCGTAAAAATTTTATTTTCGTGTTTGCAGAATTGGTTTTAGTTGATTTTATATAGAAACAAGTCATGAATTCTTATATGCATCACGGATTTTTGCTTCTTTAATTATATAAACAAATCATGTTTTTATCAGTGTGACACTAAAAAAAAAGTGTTTAATTTTGAAATATTAAAATGTTTTGTTTTCTTTTCGTTTTTCAAACAATTAAAAATGTTTTATACGTTTTCAATAAACAAAATACTATATGTTCGGATTTAAAATACTGAAGGCCACTTCGATCAACTCCAATTAATTTTAATCGGCGATTAGTCCAATGGAATTGATCAATCGCATTTGTCAATGATAGATGTGATTGACCAATTTCAATAGACTAACCGTCGATTAAAGTTAATCGGAGTTGGTCGAAGTGGCCACAAACATTAAAAATTGAAATATCTTTTATTATTAAATGTTGTTTTGCAAAGATGTTTTAACACTGCACTTTTTACAGCGTAATAAAGTGAAATAGTTTTCGAGAAATAAGTGCTATGGGTGTCCCTTTAGAGACCTATGTCAATATCGGGAATTTATCTTCGTCCATTTCAGTCGTTTTTTCGGAGAATATTCATTTTATTGAACATCGATCGCATTATTAATACCAGGTGATTCATAATCACGTTAGCGTGACGCCATCACGACGACGGCGACGTTTCGCTTTCTACAATGACAGCATGACGGCAAACGTCGTAGTACAAAAGCGACCGCGAGACCATCAAGCACTGTGAGGTCTAAGCGAGATTCAGATGACACGTGAGCTATGAACGTCATCCATAATGCAGGCTTCGGTACTTCGCGGCGATGTCATCGCTAGCAGGAATATTTATTGGCACGACTAAGCCGCTACGCTCGCTAAATTTATAGCACATTCAAAATCTTTGGTTAATGGTGATGAGTTGCCATTATTCGTTCATGTCAAAAACCGCACATAGAACATCATACATAACATACCTGTCAGGCAGACCGAGCCGCTATGTTACAGCCCGTAACAGCAGCGGAAGCATTTGTTCGAATTAATTCAAACCGCTTTACATAAAGTACATTAATTATTTATTTTCTTTACGTCAAGTACAGTTGATAACTCGATTGTCAACTTGAGATACATGCAATTTCTGAGATAAACGAATATATAAGCGTAATTTATTTAATAAGACATCCCCCTATTTTATCATGCCTTGTTTTACATACAAAATTTACTTTAAGATGTGTAGATGCGCGAATCGCAAATAGACGACAAAATAAACTTATGCAGCTGGAAATTAAATTGAAAGCGTCTCTATATGTTTATTGTGTTACGTAGAATTCTAGAATTTCTCGTTTATTATTACTTCATTTCCATCGTTGGCTCTTTCGACGTTTATCGTATTTCCTCGCCGACAAGCTGCTTATTTCCGCGAAAGTCTTGTTTCATGTGACGCATCGGCGGCGCGCCTCTTCTTTTTCTCATCTTCCTCATACGATATTAGTGTCGTTTCTAACAGGCACAAAGCATAGGTGCAACGTGCATTATATGAGGCTTATCTGGCCTCCGGCGCAAACGCGCGATGTATGCAGCTGGAACGCTGCGCTGCGTGCATGCCTAACTAACCCGCCGACATAACTTCCTCCCGAGGGAAACCTCCGTTTTTGCTCGCTTTAATCCCGGACTTTCTTGCTGTTACGCCATACTCGTTCTAATTCACACTTTTATCGTTATCGCATTGTACTTGATTAAACACAAGGTGACCATTCTCCGTGCTGGCAAAACAATACAAGAAACTCCGGATAGCAGCTTTCCAAAAAATAAAAAGATAATTTTACTCTTAAGAGAAAGACAAAATGTTTGCGTTTCTTTTATATGTTTATCAGAATAATTTTATTAAATTATTATATCAGATAGAATATCTATATCAATGTCATGTTCTTCAAAAGAATATTATAAGAGCTTACCTCTACAGAGATATGCAAAGGAGACAATGTTATCCGCAGAGGTGAATCTAGACTGCTATCAATTCAAATTATACGTATGCTTTCGCAATATTATGCATCTTGAATTTTCACGCCGTAGCGCAGGAAATTTATGTTAATTAATGCTGTCGGCTAACCTGGTTTCGGATTAGACTACAACATACTGCAACGGAGGCCACGTGCTGACACTTGTGAGTAGAATGCATTGAAACAACCACGTTGAAGGGAACGTCACCCTCAACGCGTGTATTTTTGAGAGAAAAGTTGATATATTTTTTTCTGTTTTTAATCTACAATAATTACGTAGAATTACCTGTTCTATCTTTATTGCGCTTATTCTAGGATCCCACGTAATAATTGTCATATCTTGTTTACATCTTATTCAACCCCGTGTACATATCCTTCCCACGAATATATCCTTGAATTCTCCTTCCTGTCCAAGCATATCACTGTCATACCTCTTTAATCGCTTGAGCTATCGCACGTCGGACCTTTACTAATCGCAGATGAATTTCTTTTCGAACGCGTCATGTGGACCCTGATCTCTCCTTTCGTCCTTTACTCTACTCCCCGCACCTCCCTGTTCTACTTTGTCGTTCCCGTTTTGTATCACGGAGCATAAGCACGAGAGCATTAATAATTGCGTAAACACGAGAGCATAGAGCAAGCGCATAGTGCGTGTGTGTGTACGTGCACGGCTTAACTATCTCGTAACAGTGGATAAGCTATGGCTCGTAAAGCTCACAGCTTCCCCTTTCGGCCCGCACCGCGAATAAACATTCATTAACGAGCAATTAATGATAATCACAATGTTATTTTTATTCCGTCCTGTATAATGCATCTTCGACTTAATGGTACAGGAATCGCCAGCGGTGTCAATTCCTTATTTAGTAAATCGATATTCAGATAAGCAAGATTACAGAAAAGCGCTAACTGAACAATCATTGTTTACGACGATATTATCTTCAGGCTAAAGGTAATACAACACACTCACCAGGAAAATTTATTATTCGTATTACAATGACGTTCGATAATGGTACTAATTGAAAACTTTTAAAAGTCGATAAAAGAATACTTTTTATGACAGTATATTGAATCATATTGAATTTAATGTTTCTCAGTGTTCCTTCATGTCTTATGTAACATATTAAATATTTTTACACATTAAAGTAAGTATTCCGTCATATCAGAAAGGTAATTAAAACGGGATGTACAAGATACATTAAAAAAATTGCATATATGTAGAGAGTTACAAACTTAAAAATTAATATATGTATGAATTTTTACAGAACTCTAACATGTTATCGATCTGAATATCCTCTCGTCTTATTTCAGTTATCACGACGGAGATAATTTACGTAATGCATTACAAAGTAACAAGTAATTACGATAGAAATGTATGATGTACTAAAAAAAAAAGAAGAGGAGCAAAGATAAAAAAATGCACATTGCGAAAAGAAACGGAGATGCAACGAAGGTCTAACGAAACGGCTGGTTTTGCGACTATAAAAAAATATAAAAAGAGGCTGCAATGAGGAACCAACGTAAAGAAAGATACGGAGACTGGGACAGAGAGAAATAGGAAAGCGCGCGGTGCGGGTAGACAAAGAATTCTGGAAAATGGAGATGCGTGCGCAAGAAAAATGAAAAGAATTAAAGGGCTCTGTCTTCTTTGGTGTACGACAAACTTTTTTGCGTAATTACATTAATGATTTCAACGTGTTCTACCGAGATAAATATTGAAATTCTTGTTATGATATTTTAGTTACGTTAAAGATAACAAAGCTCTCCTTTTAAGCATTATAATATTAAATACCATATATCATAGTACTGTATCATTGAATATACAATCTTCAGTTAGATCTTCGCAAACTTAATTATAATTCGTGCGGTACGCGACATATTAATAATTCTATATCACTTTTACATGCGATGGCGTACAGAGCTAAAGAGGAGCTCCCTCAAAGAACATAACATATGAATTTTACATTTAGTTACATATACGCGAGAGTAGAATATTTTATCTTTCGAAATTTATGTTATAAAAATATTAATATCATTTTATTTTATATTTTAATTTAACACGTATAAAAAGTTATAAAAACAGTAATAAGATAATAATAGTAATAAATCACAAGTTTGTTTATTCAAACAGATAAAGAAACATCATACACGGAGAGAATTTTCTTTTAAAATTTACCCTGAAAATATGGTAGTTGTATTACAATACAATATTTTAAAGATTTTTACCACGCACTTTAATAAAATTCATCAAATTTATTTTATATTTTATTGTAGTTTTATTAATGAATGAGAGAAATTTACATTAAAATTCTTCGAAATAGAATTGTTGCCCCACAATTATTCATATCATATTTTCAGAGCAAACTTTAAGAAAAAAATTCTATCCGTATGATATTTCTTGATTTGTATTCTTTAAGAGAAAAACTTAAAAATAAATTATGTACTACCTGTTATATTACATCTTTCAAACTCGAGGAAATAAAATAACAAAATTAACTATCTACTTTGTAGAAAATAACAAATGTTCTTTCGTCTCTCGGGGCTTACAAAATTGTCACAATTTTATTGACTTCTACGGAAGTTATTGACTATGCGAAGGTATGCTCTAGATTGTTTAAGCGCAATACGGTCTAGAACGTAATACTCGCGTGAACGAGTTATATCAGTCCAATGTTTCCCGTAAACATGCGGAGCACAGAATGGAGTAGTGTAAGCCGTTGTGGATGGCGCTTAACGTGGCCTGGTCGTCCCGGGAGAGACGGCGCTTTATACATACCTAACTACTCTCCAGAATAACTTCTCGTAGTACGCCGCTTATCCTCTCGCGCCGTTCCAGCCATCCTCCAGCCATTCTCCACGGTTTCCCGGTTTCTTCGATTTCTCGGCATTCTTCGCGGTTCGCAGTTTCCGCACTCGCTCGCATTCTATCCGGACTATCCCGTTGTTTTTGCTCCAGCTCGTCGGAGCGGCACGTCTTCCGCGCTGGATTTTCCGTCGCGCGCGTCCGTCACAAAGTAATTCCACGTTGATGAATTTTTGCGTTTCACGAGGATATTGTTGCGAATATCATTAATGTACGAGAGAGTTGACACCCTCATAATTTTATTACTATACGAATAATTTTTGAAAATATTTAACGTTATTAATAGGATATTAATTACTTGACGTTTATTATTAGACATCTTACAATTTTTATAATATGTACGATAAAGAGTTTCGCCAATCTGTATAATTTACATCTATATTATTTTTCATGTTTCGATTGTGAAGAATTGAGATTGTACTTACGTTTGGATTAAACACAGCGATAACATAAATATATTGCTCTTTTAAATTTTATTTAGCATAAATAGATCGAGATATTCTATCAGCGTCAAATGACTTCACGATCGATCGCTAGTATCTTGCCAAGAACACCGGCAACGGCGTGACGCGCACTTTGTCAAAACGAGAGCATCGGATCTATTCAGCCATAGTGCATCTCATTTGACAGAATTATGCAGTCTATTGTTGCAGCCATGCAACGAAGCGTCTCGCACTGTCCAATCAGGCATGAATCATCCGGTTTCGGTTTCCTCGTGCATCTATTACCCGCCGCTTGTCAGTCGACTAATTTGCTGGTTAGTTCATTCGCCGCAATTATGTCCGCGGCCACGAATTTATATGCCTGGCTACTTTGAGATGGGCATCGACGCAATGTATAACAATTTCTCAAAACAGGAAGCACAAACAAGACATGCATTTGTAATTGATTTATAGTTTCATTAGGATTGTATGAAACTGACGAGATTAATTCTTATAAACATAATAATATAACTAATAATCATTTTTTACATGATAATATAAATAATAATTATTTTTTATTAATGTAAAAAAAAACGCAAAGTGATAAAAATGACGAGTTTGTTTTGTATTTTCTTTGGTATCTAACAAAACATTCTTGCAGTGTTTGAATTTGATCCCAATCCATAACGATAAAGGAGGGATTTAATCCTCTTTTCATAGTTCGTGTGCAGGTTTCGTATGCTGGCTTGGTTTCCATACTCCTATCACGAAAATGATTAACCTATCGGAGCAAACTCGAACGTCCAATGCAGTTCGGACTTTGTTGCCGAGCTCAGTGAAAAGCTCAACTACACGGCGACCTGTTGGCGCGATCGTCTACTTAAACCACTTATATACGGCAACGTGCCCACCAACGGGGCGGCCATCGAGTAGACTTGAGTAGAAATAAAAGAGAGTCGATAGGCCCTCGAGACGCGTTCTCTGGTCCATCTCCTCGGGATTCTCTTTCCCTTCTCCTTCCCACCCTCCTATCTTTCTCTTTCTTTCTCGCTGATCCAATTTCAACTCGTCTCTCCTCGTACTGCCAGAAAAAAAAAAAAAGAAAAAAAGCGACCGCCAAGCGCAGAGCACGACCAATGGCCGCACGCGAAGAATCGTAATAACACCGTCGCTTGTAACGATGTGTTCACGTGAATGTTTTTCCTGATAGAAGCTCGCAATTTGAACATCGACGGTAGCGATCCCCGTTTCAACTTTCACGATATTCGAATTTCAAAATTTTAAACCGCAAGCAGAAAGACGTTTGAATTGTTATCAAGTGAATTTTCCTAATTAGAAGATCAAATGTCCCTATTATATATTGCAATCAATTGCATGTTTCAATTAATTGTACAATATAATTGATAAATTGAAATTTAATATCACTAAGTTATTGCGTGATAATATTGATACATTATATGCCAAAATTGATATTTTTCCAAGAATATAGCCGACATTTTGAACGTTAAATTGGGGAAACAAAATGCAGTACTGAATATGCAATAAAAATTTAAGGTATCTAGAGATGAAGGAGATAAAGTTATTAATGATGTTTGTGGATAGTATTATGTAAAAAATTACATTATTATGTAGTTTCAATATGATCAATATCGAAGTGAATGCGATTTCGGTCTAAACGTTATTACATTAATAGATCAAACGTGACCACCGCGGACAGATCGTTCAATCTGACGATCGCGTTACCGCAAAAACGTGAAAAAACGGCGAGAACTCACCGTGTTACTTCCGATGATCCGACGTGTCAGTTTAACGTGAATTTCGAAGCGGCAAACCGCGAAATCGGGTTTTCGAAACTATTTCAGCGAGCCGGGCTACGCCCGGTCCGCGTAAATCTGCGTTAAATCAGATATATAATTGCATAACTGTAGTGAATTAGTTGGTGAATTATGCTACTTAACAATTTCGTTTGATAAATGTTCCAGTCAGACAAATGGAATGGTATGCGTTAAATGCGAGTAAGTTAAACGTAAATTTCTGTCTTTCATAGAAAATACGAAACAATTATCTAACATCCTTGAATGATTTCCTTTAACATTGTTATAACCTTTACAGAACGGGACAGTAGAGCAGAAACATGTTATTCAAGATAGATATGTATTACAGAATAATATCAAGTGAAAATATAAAGTTGAGTCTGTATATAGGCGTGATCGATTAAAACCAAACTTTACTCTGACGGTGAATACATCAGATTGTATCATGTTTTGAGATAAAGAATATCTAAGACTAAAAAAAATTGTAATAAATCTTATTAAATAAAATGTTGTAAGCTTTTATAAAAATACATATCTCTTTATCTCCTTTAAAGACTAAATCTAACATTATAATATTAAAGAGATATATTAAATTAAAGAGACGCTACACAAAGAAATATTAAATTTTAATAAATATCTGCTTGAATAGTTCTAAGTAAATATTTACTAAATGTAAATATATATTTATTTGAAATAAAAAACCATTAATTTGATTTAATTATTTTTTTATTGAGTAAACATTTACTTACAATACATACATAAATATTTATTCGATAAAAAAATGATAATTAAATCAAATTAACAGTTTTTTGTATCAAATAAATATAAATATAATATGTTATTTTTAATTCATTTCTTACATTATCGTTCTGTCTCACTCACATATATACATTTGTCTTTATTTAACATATTGCAGCATCATCTTTTGTAAGATAGAGTACTAGATAAAATTATTGCTCTGTTTATCATTCTGAATCTGCGCTAAGCAAATGTATACACGTGAATTCTCACGTTCAAGCTAATATATTTTTTCTAGACTTTCAATCATAGTTCTACAAACTCAGTATTCGTTCAAGTAAGATTACGTAATCCGAAGATTACGCTGGATACTTATGCTATTCATATGAAATATAAAACTTTTATACCCAGCAAACTTTAACCTCAGATGATAGCTATATGAGCAAAAAGTAAGTGAATTTTTTAACTTTTGTTCAATTTTCTTTTGAAATCGACTCACTTGGCTTATCTATCTGTGCGTATTTTAATTCTGTAAAAAAAATTTTGCAATCCGTAAAGCCGAAAATTTTTAATATATTTTAAATTCGAAAATTTTAAATATACTGTAATTTATATTTCAGAATAATTTACGCAAATATCCCCTTAATACACAGAGAATGAGGTTTAAAGAATCACACGTAGTTGTTGTAAACATTACATATTAGTTGATATTTGCTAATTAACGCAATTAATTCATCAACAATTATAATTTTAGAGCGTCATTTCTTGAGATAATACATGTATAAAAATCAATGTATAATACAAAAAGAGAATCGTTCTGTCAATGTTATACAAGCTATATCGCATTATTTTTAGTAGTAAATTTTTTTATCAATCGAATTAATTTTTTCTTCTAGTAATATTTATCGGAAGATTGAAGGGATTATAATTTTAGTTCAATTTTATTTCGTAATTATATATTTAAAGCTAAATTGAAAATTAAAATTCTATTAAAACTAAATCTATTAAAGATTCACTTAATAACAAGAATACAGAATCGTTTTATTTTCTCTTCTCAAAAGTGGTTGTATGCAAAAAGCTTTTTATTTTCAATTGACATTGCACAATGGATGTTCCAATATTTTATTTTGTACAATAGTACGTTAAATAATAAAAGCGATAAAAACCGGACATCCCATACAATCGAATTAGATAAAAATCCTGTTTACCGTGGTATTTGTCATTGTCGTCAAGACTTTGAAGATGAGTCATCTCGGAACTCGAGACGAAACATCCGTTGCTAATGTACTTTAAACATTAATTTCATCAGTTGAATAACGGATAGAGATAATCGAGCATTCTGGTTAAAAGTTACTGGCGTTTTTATTTTACGATCATTGCTCACGACTTGGACAGGTTCGGCAATTTTTCTCATTATACTTATCCTATAACCATCCCTCTTAAGGTTCGTAGCTTCGCTTTTTACTCATCTCGTGCTCGCCCTTCTCTCATATCCAGTCTATCTCGCCTTTATTATCCCCACCCTCAATCCACTGCCTCTGCTATTTTTATTTTCTTTCCTTTGCACTCTACACACGTCCTTTTCATACGGTATCTTACCAGATGTTCAAACGATCCCTTTCTCACCTTATATATACTTTGCTGCTTTCTACATCCGCGTTCTCACATCTTATCTTCTAACTTCTGACTTTCTTTTGCCATACCCTCACATAGTGTTTATTTCAGTTGGGCTCGTTTGCACGAAATTACACCTCCCTCGCGTAGAATTGTACTCAATAAAACTACTTGAAAAATGTTAGTATTATGTTTCGTAATGTTCTTCAACGTCTCAAAATATTCTATTCCGTAGAGAATACATCGTAGACTATTAAATAATAGAAACATATTACTTTATATATATATATAAAAATTAATAGTGTTATAAAGTACATACAGCGTAATTGAAACTAATAATAAATTAATAAGTTAATAAAAGTAATATCTTTCTTCCTATCAAAATTTAATATTGGATTTAGATAAATTTGGAGTTATCATTTTTAACAATTTTTTAGATCTTAACAAAATGTTTAAATCTTTAATTTTCATGCCAACAAGACCTTTCCTATTGTACCTTTGAACAGTAAAAGAAAAAATTCATTTTGAACTATAGAATATAGGCTAAAGTGTCACGGTAGAGATTTATTATTTCGTGTTATAACGAACTTACGAAAAAGTCCGACAGAAGCAACCTTTCTCATCAATCGAAAAGGTTCTTTGTTATTACAGAATAACGGAAGACACCCTACTACAGATCATATGACAGACGATTGCAAAGTTAGATTGGGAAATTTTACCTCATTCATCAAATTCTTCAAATGTTTTCAACAGATTTATGTAGCAGAAAACATTTACAAACTAGAGAGAAAATTTATTAACTGATTTCGTGATCATTAAAATTAAATTTTATAAAAAAAACATTCATAACTTAATAATATACATAATATAATTTATAATTTAGTAATAATAAGTATAGGAGGAAAAAATTGAATATAATAAAAAAAGTAATAAAAACTATTTTATATTACTATTTTATGTTAAATAAAATTATCTAATTTAAGGAACATGTCATGTTTTGTTATGATAAAGAATAGGAAAAAGAAAGAGGGATAAATCAAAATTGAAGAGAAATTTATTATTAAAGGGGTCATTTTCGGGGTTTTCGGAATATTTTAAAATATTGAAGCTCTCCGCGATATAAACATTATGTATTACCGTCGCGATGAATAAAAAATGACGTAGCACTTTTTCCTTATATCGCGCTGCGACATCGTGTCGTCCCATTTATAAAATTAATAATAATAACCAGTAATGACATGTGACAAGTGCATCGTAAGCTCGACGCACGGCGAAGTGCGCGGCTTAAATGCATGTCAGCGTGCTTGAACTCACCGTATGACGAGGTCGGCCGCGAGCGCATAATACTCGCTCTTCAGTAATCGATCGTACTCGTTTCGGCTGCAAACGTAATTACGTCTGTCAAAGGAAGTGCTTTATGTCTTTTGTGAAAGGAACTGTACACGTCGCTCACGGAAATAGAGAGAAAGATACTCTCTGGTCGAGAATCTCCAGGCACTTTCATGACCGATCACTTCCCTCTCTCTCTCTTTCATGCTTTCAGCGTAGACTTTCATTAGGTGCATCGGAATCTGTCTTTCTTTCGCTCGCGATGCGGAACCTTTCCGGATATTTGATCGGGATAGCGATTACATATCATAGTAAATGAGGCAGTGGAAAGACGCGCATGTTTTTTAAATTTATCTATATAAGTAGTTTATTTTAAAGATTAAGTTTACAAAATCAGTTTCAAGAACTGACTTTCCGAAAAAGTGTGTAAAGTCGAAACTCAAAATTATTGTGCATCAAAATTTTTTTAAATATCGGATATTTTATGATAAATCTAGATATGTAGTATAATATCGATTTCACGATATATAATAAAAATATGTTTTTAATAATCTTATATTGTAATGTATCAAAAAATTAGAAATAAAAATCATTTTTTATTTTTATTAAAATTGTAATTCGTTTATATCCATATATCGCGGAAATCTTCAATATTTTGATAAAAGTTAAAGTAAAACTCAAATTGATTTATACACATAATTATTTCATGAATTTAATTACAGTTAATTAATTCATCAATTTTATCATTATATTTGTCAAAATCTCGCGCTGATTAAGACAATATAAAATCGATTCAATAAATTAAAATATTAAATCATGTGAATAAAATTTCCCGAAAAAATAAGAATAAAAAATGCTACAAATATCTGTTTATGCTTTAAATAAAATATTGTTTTTTTTTTATAAATAGTAATAAAAATGTCTGAATAAAAAAAAGCACTTGTTTTTTGTAAAAGCAAATAATATTTCGATAAAAGTATAATTGACTTACTTGGAAATTATAGATTTATATTAGGATTATGTATGATATTTTATAAATAATAATTAATATCACTATTCTGAGTTTTAAACTATTAAATTTCAAATCTGATTTTGTAAAATGCTTATTAATAGTAATACTACAATAACAATATTTACGTAATGGAAATTTAATGTACAGCTATAATTTAAGTGGTGAATGTATATTTCAAAATGTTTTAAGCTGCTTTAGAATTAATCCCTCTACTTTTGAAGACATAAACACGCGATTAATTAAATACGTTACATAACAGTGTAAGAGATAGAAATAATATATAAAAAATTATTTTAATCTATTAAAAAATAAGAAAGAATACTTTATCATTAAGACCTATTAGGAAACAAAACAGAAGTGATTAATACTTCTGAATCGTCCTATAAATGAAATTAAATATACTAATTACTATGTCATCGATGAGAATAATGCAAGAGGTTTTCATCATTACGAAGAGGAAGTGTGAAAATTTCATCGGCGTTGTGTTAATGGATTTCCACGTTTCTCTCGAGGGAAACACTTGGTCTTGATGACCCAATTAAAAGGCGGAATAACCAGGCATTATCGTTGAACTGATAATGTCGGATCGTAACGAGCGCATGTAAGCGCTTTTCCGCACGTGCAATGGCGACTACTAAAAAATCGTAACTGCTCGATACGTGCACATTGAATAAAACTCGTACACAGAGACAGATCGCGTTTAATTAAAATTGTTTCCATTACGAGAAGCTCGATGTACCTCGCCGAAGGGTTGTTTTCAATTGCATAATTAAGTGAATACCATGAAACAACATATTAAGCGATCGTGATTAACGTTTGTCAGAGGTCTATTTATCATCATTTACTAGCATCAGTGACTTTGCGACTCCATCTCTAATAATTCATTATTAGAATTTGAGATCCGGTTTTTGATAATCTATCACATTCAATAAAAAAAAGTACAATTATTTTCATTTCCACAAATGTTTATAACATTAAATATCACATATTATTAAGATCACAACTGTAACATTTTTATATACAATAATTATTTTATTATGTATTAAAAAATATTTACTCATATTAATGTGCTCGTTTTAAGTTTCCTTCTCCGTCTTTAATTGTACGTGTACAAGTAAATAAAAAATATTCTCTAACTTTATTAATAAACATAAATTTATAATCATATCAGAACTTTTGTATTTTTTGTTGCAATAAATAAAATTTCACTTAATTATTATCATTTTACATCAACTATAAACTTTCACGACATTATTTTATATAGATATCGTCTCACAAAAATTTTATGTAACATGTATATAGGTACACATGTAGTACATGTATATATGTATATGTATATATGTAATTAATATAAAAATAAAAAACATGTATATAAAATCGATTATAAACGCAGATTTGCGAAATATTTCATATATAATTCTCATAGTGGATAGTGTTTCAGGAATTTGCTTTCTCTATGGTTCGTACGCTTCTTCGTTAATTTTCAATTTATGCCATGCAGCCCGCAGCGGCATGAAATATTCCACTTCTTATTTAACTGGGCACCGTACGTCAGAAGTATTTTAAACGATCGCTCATGAATAAAACAAATCGTCACATTTAAATTACCGTGGCCAATAGGATCGCGCACCATAAATTTTCATAAGCTCATCTTTATTAAACCTTTATTAAAGCAAGTGCTGCCGTTTGCAACAAAGTGGTTTATTTCGCATAAGTCTTCTTTTTTTTAATAATTGCGATAATGATTAATTGTTTGTTTATTATTCTCGCAATTTTACATGCGCAATTCTATTCATTCGATAATTGGTTGAACGTCACTCATGGCAATAAAGTTATAAATAAAGTTATAAATCATATTCAAAAGTAAATAATATAATTACTCTCTTTACCATGACCAGAAGAAATAACATTAATTTTTAATAAAAGAAGCAGTTAATAAAAAAATTACATCTGCGATTGATCATATGCATAATATAAATTTCATAAATTATAATTTTCCTGGATAATTTTACTTACTAAACAATAAATAATATTCAATAAATTTCTGCACATATGCATATAGGTGTTCTCAAATGAATCTCGAGAGAGAAATTCTCCGATGATTATTAATCGTCGCTTGACCATTTTATGTCAGCTTGTTAATAATACCGAGAGCTTTTTCGATCGAGATTGGCGACGACAAGGTTTTAAATTAATGTCAAGAAGAAGGTCACAGATTGGTGGGTTCCGCAAGATGGCACACGGCGGATCGTAGAATTCGACGATTACAAATTACGGGGCAAACTGCGACCACCGCACCGGCACGGCGGTCCTTACCCCCATTCCCCCTCATCCGCCACCCCTCGTTTCCCCCCTTACCCCCGCTACGAAACCGCGCGTTCTAACGTAGGAAATTTATGGTCGTCCTCGTGAATTCAACCGGCTGGCGTTACGAAAATCGAAGGTGTAATTTATACGGTCAACCATCATTTTCACTGAGCTCTGAAGCCTTAATGGCACCCCACGGAATTCGACGTCGTCGATGCCGACGTTGTCTGCGACGTCACGTTTGCCGTCATTCGCCAACGCGACGCGCTAATAATTAACGTTTAGGCACGCATCGTGTGTCTCGGACATCATTCTCGCGCCGTTTAGAGTTGAATGATAATAATAGCGAATCGCGAGTGGTCAGTAATTATTGTAATTAATATACACCGTTTATTAAAATTGGCATTTTTCAACAATAATTCTTTCAGAAAGTATTCATAACATGCGAATAAATTTGCAGAATGAACGAGAATCGACCTGATGAAAATATTATTTTGAAACATGCATTTTTTTTAAAAACGTTATTCCGATGCATAGATAATTCAGTAACTGACAATCGAAAAATCATCTACGCGTAATCTACGTGTAATCACTCGTGAATTCCGTTATTAATAATTCATCGATTAATAATTCGTCACGGTAAACAACGGAAATAATTAATAATTACGATTACATAAAGCATGATTGTAATAGTGATACGTTATTTGTGTTGAACTACTAATTAATGATACGTCGATCTGGAGTAATATAACACTTCGTTATAGATAAGTATCGATAATTATTGCGTTAAAAAAAATTATGACCTAATGAGATACGTAAAATCAATAATTTAAAATCAAAAAGAGTTTTTACTTCTTATAGTGTATTCAGTATTCTACATTTTATTTACGTATTTCTCTCTCTTTAACACATTCTACTTATTTCCTCGAAACCAGTTATTATGTTTGAACTAGAGATCCTTGGAAAGTCTTGATTTTGTTCAATCCATAGATTCTTGATTGCATGCACTCGACTGTGGTGGTTGGTATATAGATACGCTCGAATCGATTATGATTGCGAGACACTCGCGTACGGCTCGATCTCTCTCTCAAACACCAAGATTCTCGTACACGGCTGTGTTATACCTAATGCAAGAAGTTTCTCAATTTAGTTCGCATTGGAGTACATTGCGACTGCATTCGCTATTAAATGCACATGAAACTAGTGATACGACTTGTGTGTACGGTGCTCCGGAAACGCGGAGATTCCGATTGCTCCCAAAAATGAACATAATTTTCGCTGTAGTAATTAATTAACAATGAATGTACCGTAACAATGGTCACATAAAGTTTTAACACAAAGAGGTTCTTCCACATAAATGTTCGCATTTATTTTAATCGAGATTACTCATATATTTCCGTTCAAAATTTTCAATACGCCTTATATTTTTGTTAATAATTTCATTTTCATATATAAAATATGGAATTATGATATGATATATCCTTTTATTTTTGATTACGAAAATATTCAATAAAATTGTAAATTGCCAAAAAAATAATTTTAAATGGAATTTATAAATAAATTTTTCTCAAATGCTGAATAAATATCATATAGTATATCGGTTGAAAGAAATATCGATTTAAATTTTTGCCCTAGTCATCAATAAACATTTAAGAGAATGGTATGTAAACAATATTCTTGCAGAAATTAAACATTAAATTACATATAAATCTTTGATTAAATCGAAAAATTTATGATTGAATGCCAAGAGCTTGACTTTGTTATTTATTAAAGTCCAAGGAGAATTAGACTTTAAGAAGCAAAAAATATAAAAAGAAATAAGTTCTTGTTTTCAGTTTTAGTAAAAATATATTATAAATTTAAATACGTAACATACGCAAATTGTATTTACATTTTATTCTTTATATTACGAAATTTCCATAAACGAAGAATGTGCTGAAACTTTTGAGCAATAGAATCGTTTAAGCTAAATTATATAAAATAATTTTTATTTTGCATCAAGAAGTAATACAGTGCATGAAAAATAAGAGAATAAGATTAATGTTCAGAAGTAGTATCCCAAAAATCATGACTTTTTTAATAACTAATTAACAAAACTAATTACAAAGAGATATGTATACAATGTCTGTTTTAAGAAAAGAAATATGATTTTTGTGAAAAAACTCGACATTGTACTGCATATATATTTAATTGTACTAGGCATTTATATTTTAAATATCAATTTTCAAGTATCATTCACAGTTATTACTTAATTTTTTTGCCTTAATTACTAAATTGATGAGCCTGATGCACTAAAAATGGAAATTTTACGAAGATTAATAAAGACCTAGTAAATATTCAGAAGTACTACTCCATCAAAAACCACAGTTTTTCTCATAGTAATTAATAAAATTAGTTATAAAAAATATCTATACAATGCTTTAAGAGAAAATTTATATGTTTCTACTATAATTTAAATTAATTAAAACAGAGGAAATGTATTATAGGCATAAATTTTAAATCAAAGTATTCTTGGCTATAATTTAAATTATATAAAAAAAAATATATGCAATTGTTGAGTTTTTTCTCACAAGAATAATAAGCCTCCTCTTAAAATATTGTTATATATGTGTTTTTATAACTAGTTTTGTTAATTACTGAAACAAACTGCAAATTTTTGAGTACTTTTGAACATTACTGAGAATAATAATCTCATAATAATTTTTATTATATAAATATTAAATATGAATGCGAAAACTTATAAAATATAAATAACTGAAATACATGAAGTCAGAAATGTTAACAATTTTTTATAATTTAACATTTGATAAATATGAGAAGTTAATTTACATTGAATTTGTATAATGAAATTAATGAAAAATTACACAATTAATAAAAGAATTTTATGGAGATAAATAATTTTTATGTGATTCTGATTAATCTGATACCAATATAAATATGTCGATGTGAAAGTTCATTTCAAGCTATCTATGTATAAGTGCATTAAAAAAAATCCCTACAGCATTATTCGCCGTGTTTCGACATCACATTTCCGCGCGAGAGAAGAGATCGTCGAATGCAGAAATTATTTCTCTCAAAATGTGCAGCGTTAAACGGACGTTCGTGCATATATCGAGGCAAACGCAAAAAGATCTTTAGAAACACGCGTACGCGATAAGCGCGGTATTTCAAAATGCGGTACATATGATAGGAGAACTTCCTCAATTTATTCCTCGGAGCTGTTGCGCGCGCGATGCGAATGCAACATGCTCTCGTTGCAATCGTCGTCCAAAAGCCGTAAATCTTTCATCGCACAATAGTCGCACAATAGTCGACTACGACGAACACAATGATAACAACCTTTTTCGAATTCAACGACCAATTATCTTAACGCATCTTACCACAAGAATATCTAATTGTACATTTCGCGTTTCCATAAAATAAACTATATACTATCTTTTCAATAGCTGATAGATATTTGAAATTATTCATTGTTCATTTATTTATTAACATTTTAATATATTTTTATATTAGAAATGTATTATAAACTGTTTATTTCATTAATTTTCAATTGTGAGAAAAAGAAATCGTAATTGTTTAGAAAACAAAATATTGTATCTTGTAATATTTTATTTTTGCAAATTAAATTAATTACATAATATAGCATAATAATCGTACATTCCTAATCTCTTTCATGAGGAAAAGTCAGATCTGATTAATAGTTTAAGGTTTTGTACATATGACTATTTCTAAGGTAATTTCTAAAGTAAAATTATCGACGCTCGAATCTGCTATCAAAATATTTCTATTAAGTCCGGTTTTTTTAGATATAAGAATAATTGTTTTCCAACATATAAAATGAGGTTTATTAAAATTTAAAAAATCAGGAATGTTGAGTTCAAATTTGTTTTTCTATATGAATTTGGATTGATTTCACGTATTAAAGTCCAGCAGTAATCTATCTGGTTTATTCTAATATCGTTTTAATAAATTTCTCAATTATTATTAAATTCTTAAATGGGAATATTCATCTTGCTTGACGCATTCAAATAATTCAAAAAGAAATATTATATTTAAAAAATTAATATATTATATTTTAAAAATAACATGGTATATCTTAAAATTGTCATGTCATACCTTAAAAATTCGACGAAAATTCTATTTACATTACATTAAAATTCTATTTCTTGCATTAAAAATTATTCAAATAAATCAATTAATTTCTAAATTAAGCCTTTTCAAAATCTAATAGGTATTTTATAAGAAGCTCTTATAACATTGTAATAAGTTGCTCGAGAAGTTGATATTTTAATTATTATCGATAAGATCGAACAAAGTTATTTGCAATTTTGTAAGTCATCTTGAACCGATTTATCATGTACCTCGGTCAAGGCGTTAGATCGTGAATGCTTGACTTTCAAATAATACGGTTAAGGATCGGATAACGTCGCTTAGATTTTGTCGACTCACACTCTTCAGCTCGCAACGCGGCCGAGTGCATCGCTATGCAGCCTCTCTTATCGAGCGGCTCCGATGAGTCGTCGAAGGCATCTAATTTATTCACGTTTCGCACTTACGATAATAGCTAGCAATTATCGTCGGCTGATGCATCGGTTTTTTTTTTTAATAGGCCATGCGCGTGTAGGCCACCTGCTATAATGTCGTCGTAAGGACGGCGTTAATTCTCGTTAATTCCACTAATTTCAATATGCCTCGCGTGCAACACGGATTTTACGCGATGGCGATTAATTATGCGTCCTTATCGCTCGTCGTTGGCCTGTAGCGCGAGTTACGTTCGAGAAGCGAGCGCGTATCACGATGAATTATAGCGCTTGTCGCGTTGCACGACGAAACTGATTTGCGTTGTTGGTTCTTCCCGAATTGCTCAAAGTCCGAATGTGTTAGCACGTGTTGTAGCACTCGCATTAGTTAGGATTACAATAATCATGATTTATATTATATATATAGAGAGAGAGAGAATCTCAAGATGGTCCTTAATAAATTATCTTTCATTTTTATATTCAATTTAAAATCAATTTTTACTTGACGGAAATGCTGAAGAAGACTATATTCATTAATAGATCAGTTTGCGTTGTTTAAAAATTCCCCAAAATTTTTAGACTTGTGAAAAGTGATAAATATATATTCGAATGTTGAACAGAAAGCGAAGATGCTGGATCAAAAAATACAAACGACGCGAACAGATTTTATAATAATTAACAATAAATACTTTGACTCCTGATTATAAAACTGTTTTATAAAATTCACTTGAAATATAAAATATATTTCCACTATATCTAGTTTATGTTTTGTCCGAATGTCGCACTGAGAAAAGCTTCTGGTTGAAAATGAACAATCATAGAAGATTCGGATCATATCAATCAGAATTTTTGTTATCTCAACTAATATTAAATAGATTCAATTAAATAATTCTCATTTGTTCATTTTCAATCAGAATTTCAATTAATGCAACCAGACTCTTTTTCCAATGCAAAGTTCCCGCGTTATCACGCAATTGCTTATTTTCAAATCACGCAACACAATTCAATGTCATGCTTTTGCCCCTAATATGTCAAACTTAGGAAGAACGGAGGGGAAAGATTCCTGAGAAATCAAAGGGGATTTTTTATTTCAAATTCTGTCACGCGTGCGTGTGTCGTGGTTACACGCCGATTCGGCCAATGGGCGATGTTTGCTTATCGTGAAGGGACGTAAATTAAGGAACCGGCGATCATAAATCACACAACTAGAACGGACTGTATCACCGTCAGAATATCAAAACGTGTCGGAAAGCTCGACATAACGAATATAGAGTTGGAATAACTTAAGCGACCGACATGGAAAAAATCGCACTTTAATCGCGTGCGTTCGCCACGAGCTTTAATAGCGCACTTGGCTCTTAGAGTAACATTTATCTAGAGCCCCCATTTTTTCTTCTTTCCATATTGCACCGCGACGTTACGATTATATGAGTTTTCCAAGAAAACTGTATACGCTCGGCAGAAGCTTGTTTCTTCGGAAATTTACATATTCCTTTCCTTGAATAAAGGATAATCCTTAAGCTTAGTTAGCCATTTAATATTAAAAATTACAGTTGCATAAATGAGAAACGAGAGCGAATATTTATTTTACGAAACATTTAACAAATGAGCTTATTTTTATGTAAAAGAATAATTCTTAATTGATATTTGTTTAAATATATAAAATAACTAACATTTTCAAATTATTTATTAATCAAATTATTTATTAATAAACATAATTTAATTAAATAGTAATAGAATTAAAGGACTTAGTTAAGTAATAAATAAAAAGTTACAAAAAAGTCATACTAATGGTGGAAATGTTACAGTGATATAAAATATGATAAACATTTTCTCATCTTCAGTATCGTACGATATATTGTACAATATATATAATAAAAAATAAAAACGCAGTGTGTACAATTACAGTAATGCTCGCAGAACGTTTTGCATAATATTTAAACATCAAAGGTGAAAGATATAATCTTGGATGGTAATCTTAGATCCTTACCCCCTTTATCTTTGATGTTTAAACATTATTATTTCGTATTTGATCTGAACCAAAGAACATTTAATTTCACATTCACAAGGAATTACATATACATATATTATAACTTATATTAATTATTTTATAATAATTTGAGGACGAAAGGCACTTTAGATTGATAAATTGAGTACAGAAATTTTCATTGTGTGATGTTATATGTCTGTATATGACATACTAAACTATAATTTCTATTAGATTTATGCAAGACATTATCTGCGTATACATACTGCATTCTTATTTTTTTATTATATATATTATATAGTATATATAACACATAAAAATTGAAACGTATATCATATTTATATTGTTATAATTTTCTATTACATTTTCACCATTTGATAGAACTCTTTTATTACCTCTTTTATTATTATTATTTATTACTTACTAATTAGCATTAAATTCTAGCTTGGCTCAGAGTATTTTAATTCTATTGTTCGAATTTTAATCTATTGATTCTTCTACTTTAATTTTTTCTATTAAATAGATTAATTTCTTATAACATGCATGGTTGTAAAAATATATATATGTAAATATTAAATTTATAGATATTATACAGTATAATGTCAAAGTTCACGTTATAGTGATTTATCTTAACTGTGATACTTTTATTAAAACAGTTTTAGTTGCAAGAAAATGAGCTTGATATGTACAATGAAGTCTAATTAGCATGGTAAGTGCTTTAATTTCAGAAGCTTATAGTAGCATCGTTTCGGAAATTGTTAGTCGACTGCTGAGAAAATATTCCATTTTTACGTGGTTCGAATTCGGAGTTTTCTATCCGTTAATCTTTACGAAGTTTATATCGAAAGAAACTTCCAATTAACTTTGCGACGTTTACGATCGGAGGTTACGATTGATCATTCTAATAGTTAATTCGAATTCCGTGAAACGTGGCTATAAACGTGATTTCGGAGCGCATTTCTACAATTTATTGCATTCTTTACGTGTTGTATAAGTACGTTGCTCGCTTCTTCTTCTTTTTCTTGAAACTTAACAATGAAAAGCTCGTTGCGGTTTTATTTACTTAATAGTTACGTTTTGAAATTCCACACGGTCACGTCGTCGAAATTCAAAGTCTCGATCTCGCCGTGAAACGATCGAGATTGTACTTTTGATGTGTTTCCTCTTACGTGCTTCGAATTGTATTTCGCACAGGCAGCCGTTCTCGTTTCATGTCTTCGCGACGTTTGTACAGAAATTATAATTTCTTACGGAATAATCATCAGGAATCACGGCTCCGGAAAAAGAGATTTTCACAGAAAGCTTACCTAAAACATATAAAAAAACATATTCTTAGTAACACATTCGTGAATAATAAAAGTAATTTAAAAACAAGTAAGTCAAAACAGGACTCTCAATATTAAAATATAAAAATTATGTGACATCAAGGCAAATAGGAATCACGAATAAGATTATGAAAATGTTATAAAAAGGTATATATAAATTGATAAATTACCTATTAAGATTAAAACAATATTTAATAAATTCACATTACATGTTTCGGCTACAAATTCGAGTTCTCCTCAAATGTAAAAGGTACAATAAAAATATATGTTGTGATAAGATGAAACACAATCGCTAATGAAAAACGCAGAGAATATATAATATCATGTCGATGGAATGCTAGTGTTGGATGAAATACTTGAAACAGAGGAAACAAAAATTGCTCGCCAATGTGACGGTTGCTCTGGATAGAGATTTTTATATCAAAGTGTAAATAATAATATGTTAGGAGACAAGGAAACTTATTAAAAAAGATTCCATTAAAAAATTTCTTCGCTTAAATCTTTGCTCTCGAGATGGAAAAGATGCAAATATATTAAAGATTCTCAAACTGTTATGTAGCAACGACGAGATGCTCTCAAGGGCATATACACTTCCAAAGATTTATAAAGAAAACTGTTCGTTCAGAATTATTGTTTCTTCTATCGGCAGCTCATTGCACGCTTTAGCATTCTTTTTGTATACATAACTTTCTGTAAGAGAGTTTGCCTAAGGCTGATAGTCATCATATAAAGAACAGTTTTCAGCTTATCAATAAACTCACAGGGTATAAATATCGAGGATAATCGTAGACTCATTTCTTTAGATGTAGAATTATTTACTAACATACCAATTGATATGGCATTGGATTGGCATTAATGATAAATGGAATCACATTTCAAAGAAGTGTGACATTTCGAAGGAAGAATTCTTAACGGGAGTATATTTTATTTTAGATTCTACATATTTTAGTTTTGACAATACTATTTATAAATTAGAACTTTGGCACGCCCATGGGATCTCCCTTGTCT
>Ga0157364_1000378_pt1 | contig 28627 bp, 25 predicted proteins | sample AttsexASBM2_FD_111476 | JGI IMG/M metagenome (GOLD analysis project Ga0157364, IMG submission 111476) | Fungus gardens microbial communities from leaf cutter ant in Ribeirão Preto, State of São Paulo, Brazil - Atta sexdens ASBM2 | ecosystem: Host-associated > Fungi > Mycelium > Unclassified ... | reverse complement strand
TGCAAATCAATTTCTGATCTAGCCAATAAAAGATTCCGAAAATCAGAATAATTATTTTTTATTTCCCTTCGCTTGTGTTTAATTACTTAGTCGTACAATTCATCATTTTTATCAATGGACTAGTTATTGGGGATACCACTTAAAAAAAAACGCGTCAAAAATAATACCTTAAGAGTGACATGAAAAACTATTGAAAATTCATTGGATGTATTCGTTTTGAGCGCTTATCCTTTTCTTCATTCTATATTAATTATATAATGAGCGAAAAAAAAGATAGAATTAAGTTTAGCGCGTGAGCGCCCCGTGCGCCTCGCTCAAAGCGAGGACCCCGTGCACCTCTTGTCTTTGACGTCTAAACGTCGAGCGACATTTGGACTGCGCGCGGAGCGAGCGATGAGAGGAGTAGTGGGAGGCGGAGTCTCTTGAAAATCGGCCGAGAAGTGCAAATTTTGCCGAGATGTTTAATATAAAACTATAGTGTAAAACGGACACGTAAATTTTCACTTCGCGCATAAAGCAAGAGACCCGGATAATATTTTTCACAATAAGTAATAATTTATATCACTTCAATATTGATTACATTTACAATCATATGACATATATCATATGGCAAATATTACATGCTTGTTGTAAAATGGTGGATTTTAAGGACACCACGTTGCTAATCCCTCATAACTAGATATCCAACCCTCTTCATGCCATAAAATGTAAACGGGTTGAAAACGGCGCGTATATAATCACTGCATTTGCGTAGTCGTATTCATGAGGTTCGTGAGCACGCGGGAGAAAAGATATAAGCTAATTAAAAGACTGTTCTTTCGAAGGAAATATTTCGTCATATTGGTATCAGCTGTTAGTATAGACGATTGCTACTGTTCTTTTTGTGGATCACGTCGTTTTTCGCAGCCATATTACCTGCCGAACCTTCAAGAAGAATAATCGTACATAAATTGCGTGTGCTTAAAATTCATTTTTTGCAAAATGTACGCGTATGTAAAATATAATCAGAAGTACCGCATCCACGACGAAAAAATTATAGTATCCATAAAAGACATAACAAACTTTGATAAGGATGATATAAATTAAAAAAAAAAACAAAAATAGTAAAATGTTAAAGTGTGCAAAGCAACATTAATTTTTGTGGAAAGTAATTGATACATACACACCCACACACACACACACACACACACACACACACACACACACACACACACACACACATATATATATATAATTTCGTATTGTATCGATATAAGTAGATATACAAGGCTGATTCTAACTCTGATCCTCTGAGAGGGGCGAGGGGGTATCGTAAAAGGGGGAAGGGAGGGGGACGCAGAAAGATCCCAGCGCTATCGATTTATATAAACATAGGACTCTGGTCGATGGATTACATAAACATAATATGCGTGATAACTTTTCGCTATATCTTCCGTATTTTTCATCACCGCCGCCACCGCCACCCCACACTCACTTCAAAATACGTTGCGATAATGCGGACAAGATATTTTGCCCAAGAGATCGGTGACATATCATCGATGTTCCGGCTGCTAAACAAATTGTTGTCGATGTGGGGTTGATGATGAAAATCATACTGTGTTCTCACAGTTCTTTCTTTCAAGGTCAGAAGCGCCGATAACGATATTTTTTCTAGAAAGAAATGGATGCACGTCGTCACTACTGTGACCTAAGAGGGATGGTAGACAAAAAGTCTCAAATGAAATATATAATGGGTCATAAGCGCGCAGCACCTCAGTTGGTGCCTTGTAAGATTACCGAATCGATTGCAATAAGTGTAACGTGAAAAGTATGGCTGCGAACCATCGTGCGAACGTTGAGGACATGGATGATGTAAATACAAACAAATTTGACGCAATGAAAGTAGAATTTGAGGACATAATGGACCAAGAGTCGTCCAACAGAAAAGTATAATCTAACAATACTGAATGTCTTATTGGTTTGACCTTCGGTAATATGGATTACGCAGAAAAATTTGCAGCCTTCCGTTGAACATTCGCAAGTATTGCATAATTCGCTGTTATTATAATTATTATTGATAATGATAATTGATTGATGATGATGATACTTCAGCCTTATGTGTAGCATGTATGATTTATTTTATTTGCGGAATATTGGAATGTAAAGGAATGTATCTCGTCAAGAAGCACAAAGACTGTTCCTTTCCATATACTAGATAGCAGGTGGTCATGCTCGGAATGCAAAGAATCGATGTACGAGGACAAATCAATAAGTTTTTAGAAAATCTGTTAGAGAGCACTGTCATGTCACATTACTTTTTGTCAAGTAACATCTCTCAACTGATTACTGTCAAATTTTGAATGGAATTTATCGCGTGGTTTCATTTCTGTAGACGATTAAAGCAAAAAGCCTTCGTATTTTTTATAAAAGGGAAAAAACCGAGTTTCATGTAGTGATCAAACATCATATGAAAGGTTTAACGCTGAAAAAAATCAAAGCCAATTTGGATAATGTTCATAGCACATCTGCACCAGCGTTTGCAACTGTATACAATTAGATGAATGAATTTAAACGTGGTATCTATATGTGATGCATCTCGTTCAGAATGTCCAATTGAGGCTGCCAGAAATCATCGCTAATCCATGATCGTTTTGCCTGATCGACGAGTGAAAGTGCGCGAGCTTGTTGAGGCCACAGATATATCACATGACACAGTGATTTCAATTCTGCATAATTCAATTTTGCACAAACAATTGGGTATGAAAAAGCTATCGGCAAGATAAGTGCCGCGTTTGCTCACTATAAACCATAAGCGCGACCGTATGACGATTTCAAAACAATGTTTGGAGATGTTTCAATGTAATCCAGATGAAGATTCTACGTCGATTCATTACTATGGACGAAACATGGATCCATTACTTCACATTGGAAACGAAGGAACAATCAAAACAATGGACTTTACCGGATGAACCATCTCCGAAAAAGACCGTAAAAGTGATGGCTACTAGTTTTTTGAGATACACGCGGTATAATTCATATCGATTACCTTCTGTCGAAACAAACGATCAATGGCGATTACTACGCAGCATTATTGGACTGTTTCAATAACATTTTAAAGAAAAAACGTCCCCATTTGGCGAAGAAGAAAGTGCTCTTCCATCAAGATAATGCATGGGTTCACATGTACCCGGCACCAAATTCAATTCCGCTACGAATTGCTTCCTCATCCAGCATATTCGTTCGAGATTTAGCTCCCTGCGAATTTTCCAAATCTGAAGAAAGGTTCGGAGGAAAGAGATTCATCACCAAAGAGCAGTTCATCGCCGAAACTTATTTTGAAGGGTTGGACAAATCATATTATTCGGACGGCAAAAAGTTGGAGAATTGTTGGATCAAATGTATCGAGCTGAAAGGAGATTATGTTTGAGAAATAAAAATAAATCGCTCAAAAAAATGTGTTTTACTATGTTTTTCTAAAAATTTATTGACTTGCCCTCATACATTGTATTTCCGTCTGCATGCGTCCACTCTGCTCATATTGAAAACTATTAAGTGTTCCGTGGAAGAGTGCGACGATTTAAAGAGAAAAAGATATGGAAAATCACGAGCGAGAACACGAACTGTTGGAACAGTTCGTGCGACCAAGTCGCTATTCTGATGGAGTTCCGTATTTTCTCGATGAAATATATCGAGCGGCTCGAAGAACTTGGTCGTGCCAAGCGTTTGCGCCTCGCTGTTGGACACAGACAATTCGCGGTAGCAAAGATCGCGCGACTCGCGGATGCAAAGTCGCAATTAGAGCGACGTTTTGTACACGTTGGTGGCGAGTGACGAGTACGCGAGTGGCAACGAAAGATCTCTTGTTTGGCGAGAGATCGACACCGCGTTCGAGAGTTATTATATGGTATATTGACAGGTACAGTGATATTTCAATGTGATGATATTTTGGAGGTGGACAGTGGCAATATTTTGGAGATACAAGAAATAAGAAGCTTTGGAGGAGGAAGAAGACATAAATGAAAGAGACAAAGAGGGGGAGGAGAAGGAGGAAGCTAGATACTATCCTCATGATGTTGAAGGTAATAATATTTCACTAAATTTTTTATATATTTTCTCATAATGTATTCTTATGTACGAATTTTTTATTAGATATTTCATATACGCTGTTGAATGATACAAATCAATCGAGTCAATATTCTGGAGATTTTTACGTGAATGAACAAAGCAACTAAAGGTGAGTTACCTTAGTATGCTAAATATAGTCACTACTTCGGTAACAAAAATGTAACAAAAAATCTGCTCGCGTGATGTTTGCTTATATACGTTTATATATGATATATATTAATGTTGTAATTATAAAAATTTTCGGGGTTTTAAATCAATCTGACATAATATTTTAGCATGATTTATTTTATCAATATCGATGTATAACAAAGATTTGCTTGATTTTTTCAGTACAAATCAGCGGTATAGGTAGAGATTATGCTGAACTAAACTACGGTTTACAAAATGGTACGAGGAAATGATACGGTCAAACTTTATTTTTAATTTTTAATTCAAATTGTTAAATATTGCTGTTACGCTATAGATATTCTCCGATCTTCGTACATGGCATTTAAAAAGATTTTTTTAGAACTTTGGTAATGTATGTCCGTTCGAGGAATGCGCTTCCTCATGCATGAAAGTTTTCGCAAAAACTTTTTGCGTTGGGAAGAAATAGGAATCATTTCTTCGGGTGGATACAAAAATGCGGATAGACAATCGCGAAAAGCTTTAAAGTGGCTAGGAGTGCTAATTCGGTCATTGTATAATCCATATGGGACGAGGACGCGAGTTTGAAATTTATAACAGGTGCATTGACGAATATTATGAGTTGAAGTCGGCAAACGGAATGCAACGTTACGTGCTTTAATTTCTGGCATGGTTGTCCGACGTGTTATCAGGTAAATCGTGACAAAACGCTTTCGTCCGCAGGTCGCAATGATATTGACGCACGTTACGAGCAAACTCTCGCATCGATATATCGTCTTTGAAAACGGGGCTATAACCATGTTATAGAAAAATGGGAATGCGACTTCGATCGGGAAATGTGTGAAAATCCTGAGATGAATGGTTCTCAAGAATCATACGTTAATAAAATCCGATCCTCTCGATCCGCGTGATGCGTTTTTTGATAGTCTCACATGAAACATCGTTTACCCGATACGAAATTACGGGTACAGAGAAAATATGCTATGTAGACTCTCCGTATGTGTTAAAAACGAGTGCTTTCCCATATGGTCACCCTGCTATTTATATCAGCGAGGAGTGTACCGAATTAATCGGCAAAATACCAAATTTTTATTTTAATTTGGTTGAGAATCTTGTACGGTGTAAAATACTCTCACCACCTAATCTGTTTCACCCAGTCTCCCGTATAGAATAAAAGAAAAATTACTTTTCGCCTTGTATTAAAGCTGCTGTTCGCGAAGCATTCTCTTAATACACAACATATACTCACAATCGCCCCGAAGAGCGTGAATTCGAAGATACGTGGATATCCCGCGAATTGCGCAAAGCTATTGAGAAGAGGTATCTTGTGATGAGCGTGAGTGAAATTTGGCAGTATAAGGTCACACGATTCCAATATACGGCAGGGAGAATTGTTCACCAAATATATTGTATAAATACGTTTTTATAATTAAAACAGGAAGCTAGCGGATGGCCAAGCGAATGCGGAGACAACGATGTCCAAGCTAAGGAATAATATCTGAGGAAATATGAAAAAACTGAGGGTGTCATTCTCGACAGAAATAACATTGTTCGGAATCCCGGTTTATGCTTAGCTAAGTTTTATCTAAATTCATTTTGGAAAAAATTCGGCCAGCAATCAATTTGCCTAATATCGCTATTTCCTTGTTCTGACATCTGACAAAGATTTTCAACTCACAATAATACAAGTTTCATACAACAGTATAGTAATAGCGTTGAACATGTCGAATTGTGCCTACGATTTGCGGACAGCATTGATTTTCTGTTACCATTTGAAGAAAACTGCTGCAGAATCGCATCGAATGTTTGTTTACGGTGAACATGCTTTTGCTAAATCACAGTGTTTTAAGTGGTTTAAAAAATTCAAAAGTGACGATTTTGACATGAGAAGCGGAGAACATGAAAAACCACCGAAAAAGTTTGAAGACAGCGAATTGCAAGCATTGTTGGATGAGGATGACGCTCAAACTCAACAACAACTCGCAATTGAATGTGACACGAGAAGCCGTCTCCATATGTTTGAAATCCATGGGAAAGATCCAGAAGATGGGAAAATGGGTTCCACATGAACTGAATGAAAGACAGCAGAAAAACCGAAAAACCACTTGCGAAATGCTGCTCGTCAGGTACAAAAGAAAGTCATTTCTTCATCGAATTGTGACTAGCGATGAAAAGTGGATGGTATAATATATTTTGAGAATCCTAAGCGTAAAAGATCATGGGTAACTCCAGGCGAACTATCGACATCGACTGCAAGACCAAATCGCCTATGGACGGAAGACAATGCTGTGTTTGGTGGGATCAAAAAAATGTGATCTATTATGAGTTGCTAAAACCTGATGAAACCGTTAATACTGAACACTACCAACAACAAATAAGAAATTTGAATCAAGCTTTGTGTGAAAAACGGAAATCGAAAAAAGCAACACAAAGTGATTTTGCTTCATGATAATACACCATCACACACAGCAAAACTGGTCAAGGAAACGATTGAGGTGTTTGGTTGGGAAATACTTTTGCATGCGGCTTACTCACTTGGCTCCGTCCGATTACCACTTATTTGCATCGATGGGACACGCACTTGCTCAGCAGCGCTTCACTTCTTACGAAGATGTATGAAAATGGCTAGATGACTTTTGGTTTGGCTCAAAAGAGCAACAATTTTTTTGGCGTGACATTCACAATTGTCAAACAGGTGGTAAAAATGTATAGCTACCGATGGGTAATATTTCGAATAAAATATTTTTTATCATTTTCATGCAATAAACGTGTATTTTCTATAAAAAAATTCCGGTTTCACATTTACATACCTGGTATATATTTCGTGGCAGCTACGTGAAGAGGCGGTCGTAGTTTCCCCAATAACAAACGTTGTAATCGCGACAAATACGAGTGTTAACGCGAATAAAAAAACGCGATTATATGAATATTTAGAAAAATTAGATAGGCGTGTTTCATATTACGATACTGATTCATGTATATACTTAAGTACAGGTAATTCGAATGAATATGAACCGCGTATGGGTAATTTTCTGAGCGATATGACGGACGAACTCAAGAGCTACGATCGCAACAGTTATATTGATTCGTTCATTTCGGATGATCCAAAATTTTATGCGTATATCGTTCATACACCAAAAAGACATACGCATGAAATCTGTAAAATAAAGAGTATAACATTTAATTATAAAAATTCATTACTTTTAAATTTTATTGTAATAATATTATTAAGAAATTAATAATAGAAAATGAGAGAGAAAAGCGAGAAGCAAAAGAAGAAACGGAGAGATCGGCGATACAAATGTGCCTGTATTGGCGTAGATTTATCAATAATCTTATCGTTATTCTTTTCCTTACAATTTCATACATGAATAACTTTCCTCTTGCTTAAGCTTTCTCTCTCATTTTAAGATAGGAACGTCATCGAGTTTTCCGCCCATTAGTTATATATTTAGGTAAAAAATGTAAAATTGTAATACATGATTTTGTAAAATAAAATATGAATTCTTAAATTTTTTTAGAAATTTTTTATTAGAAATTTTACTGAACTTTAATGATGTAAATAATGTAAATAATGTAAAATATTTTCACGATATGAAATTGTATTTGAAGCATTTGAAAAAATTGATTAAGCACAAAAATTCATTTTCTACTTTTTTACACTTTTTGTAAAAAATAAACATCAAATATAAAAATAAAATGTTTTAAATCATAAAGAAAATTTTTTATATTGAGAGTACAAATAAGTTTCCGCCGTTTGCAAAAGACGGCGCCATTAATAAACTATAGTTAAAATTGTTTGATGTAAAACGACGTATCGTAAGATTGAACATCCGGCAACCTTGAAATATTAGCGATTTTATATCAGCATCATATATTTTTTTTTGGACGAAAATGTCGAGTTTTGAGCCGAATAAGCGTCATTTGCGGGAACTTTTTATTTACTTCTTTAATTTGAAGAAATCTGCAGCTGAGGCTCATAGATTGCTTGTAGAACCATATGGTGATGCTGCCTTAAGTGAGAGAAGTTGTCGTGAGTGATTTCAAAAGTTTAAGAACGGTGAATTTAACGTCGAAGACAGAGAACTTAGCGGAAGGCCGAAAGTGTACGAAGACGCGGAATTGAAAGCATTATTGGATGAAGATTCTTGGCAAACGCAAAAAGAACTTGCACTTACATTAGGAGTGACTCAACAAACAATTTCATATCGTTTGAAATCATTGGGAATGATTCAAAAGCAAGGGAATTCCATCCAACTGAAGCCGAGAAACGTTAACGCCGATTTTTCACATGTGAAATGCTGCTTGCCAGGCATAAACGAAAGGGTTTTTTGCGTATAGTCACTGGTGATGAAAAATGGATCCACTACGATAACCCAAAGAAGAGGAAATTATGGGACCACCTGGCCATGCTTCAACATTGACAGCCAAGCCAAATATTCATGGAAAAAAACTCATGTTGTATATTTGGTGAATCAGCTTGATGTCGTGTATTATGAGTTGTTCAAACCGAACGAGACCATTACTGGGGTTCTCTACCGAACACAATTGATGAGATTGAGTCGAGCACTCAAGGAAAAACGCGACCATTACTACTCCAGACATGATAAAATTATTCTCCTGCATGATAATGCTCGACCACATGTTGCGGCGCCGGTCAAAACCTACTTAGAAACACTCAAATGGGAAGTTCTACCCCACCCGCCGTATTCTCCAGACATTGTTCCTTTCGACTATCACTTGTTCCAATCGATGATGCATGGCCTGTCTGAGCAACACTTCACATCATATGAAGATACCAAAAATTGTATCGATGATTGGACAGCCTCAAAAGATGAAGCATTTTTCCGACGCAGTATCCATGCTACCAGAAAGATGGGAAAAAGTAGTGGCTAGCGATGGCCATTACTTTGAATAAAACATTATGTATCATTCGTACAATAAATGCTTAATTTTTGATTAAAAACGGCGGGAACTTATTTGTACTCCCAATATCTTCTTTTTCCTTCGTCCATCATAAGCTTTTCATGCATCGCTTATAAACTCGTTAGTGGCGATGCCATGCCCGAAGAAATTGTATGCTAACTTCGACGCTGATAAGCTTATACACGTTGCTGTGGTAAGAATCAGCTCGGAAGAGCCGCGGTGCTCTCATCGGCTAGCCTACGTCGAGGGATACGCTGGCGCGAGCGGCCGGGGGGCTTCCACTGCGTTGATCAGCTTATCTCCTCTCTTTAAGTTTTCTTCCTTTGTATATTTTTGAAAATATTATTAAGTCATTTTTTATTTTGTTTTTGAAGCTTTACACGTAATAGAGTAACTCATTTCGTAAAATGAACGTACGCTGGAAACATCTATGGACATCGATCGTATGCGGTCCGACTGGATGCAGGAAAACGATTTTTGTAAAGACTTTTCTCCGATATTTATCTCTCATGTCCAACGTACGTTTCGAGAGAGTTTTGTTCTATTATGCGGAAGCCTATCGTCAACACAATACAACACTCATGAAAAAAAGCTCGAAGAGCAGAATTGAACAGAATTGAACAGTACTAAAGCGATAAAGAAGAATATAATTGAATTTCGTGAAGGTTTATCCCGGAAGATTACTCGAACAATCCGCTTTTTCCGAAATTAGTGATAATTGATCTTATGAGAGAATCATCGTCGTGTGACGCGATCATGGATCTTTTCATCACAAGTAGTCATCACAAGAATCTCAGTATTATTCTTATCTCGCAGAATCTTTTCCATCAGGAGCGTGGTCAGCGCGATATATCGCTCAACGCGAATTACATCGTCGTTTTCAAAAAATTTATGTGATCGCACTTAAATTCGTCATTTAACGCGTCAAGTCTCTAACGTCAAATATTCCAATGATCCGAAATTCCTAGAAGGGGCATATTACGATGCTATGTTGAGGCCTCATTGCTATTTGCTATTCGATTTGAAGCAATCAACCTGGACGAACCATGATTTTAAACGTGTATTTTTCCCGAGGATACGATTCATTACGTTTACGTGCCAGGTAGATCATTTTTCAGCAGATTCGTATAAAAGATAAATATAGGATAAGTCATAGATTTTTCTTGCGGTGAAGGTGGGTAACAAGAAATCGTACAGACGAAAAACGCCATACATTCGATCGGTGAGAGAAAAGCCTGTCTCTTCGCGGCTCTATCATTTAAACAAAAAACAACCTTCTTACGCAGAGCCGACGAAAAACTAATTCGTTGTATTTGTGAATGTGTTTTTACTAAACTCAACGGTAATGTCTCGCTCGAACGTTGTGAAAAAAATCGGTTAAGTAAATACAAAACGTCGCTGCGGCGTATCGCAGTAAAACGCGGAAAGGACAAAAGAAAGCTGTTGGTATAGCGAAGCGATTTTTTACCTTATATTATCGGAACTATATTATCGAACCTATATTATCGATTTTATTATCACTAATTATGGGAACAAAATAGTAGGAACAAAATATTATGGAGAGGAGAGAAAAAAATGATTTTAATTTCGACGGAAAATCGACAAGAGAATGTATTATAGCATCAACTATGCCAGTAGAAGCAAGGCGGGTTCTAACTCACTATGTGTTAGTATATGATGCGCGCGCGCGCATGTGTGTGTGTGTGTGTGTGTGTGTGTGTGTGTGTGTGTGTGTGTGTGTGTGTGTATGAGATGGGGATCAGGGAAGAAATGCATCATGCCAGGTCCGAGAGAGGGGGAAGCGCGTCATCGAGGTTTATGATAGAGGGAAAGGGTTCGTTCCTCCTTTCTCTCGTTGCGTTCTAACCTATTGTCCTCTCTCTCCTATTTATTGTATGAGTTCTTTCTCTTCCATCCGTTACAATCCTACACTTATTATTCCTATACTTATTATTTACGCTCTCTCTTTCTCCTATCGCGCTCTCTCTCAGCCATTCGCGTTTTTCACGTCTTTTAACGTAGAGCCTTATTATCATCACTCTCTTCTGCACCAATTGCAGTCATTATAATCAGACGTTTCGCCATGCTGTACGGGATCATCTCGTCTTCCCATTGTAATCTATAATGATAACCATTCAGCCAGAAAGCAATACTTTTCTGACTTTGTCAAGAAATTCCATGGCATAAGAACGTAAAAAATGTAATGAGAGTAGCTTCTTTTCTCAACATTGCCACTTCCTTCACGACATGGAGATCCACGCAGTAAACTGTGGAAAATTTAACAACTGCGCGATCCGACTGCCCAATGAGGACAATTGAGCTTCAGCAACCATTGCAGGAAGGAACGCGTCTCATTCATGGTCTACGCCGATCTAGAATGCACCCTAGAAAAAATGGAGATGGACATGGAAACATCCAGTTATACATCAGCAAAATATTTAACATATTATGTCCATTGCTCGTATGATAACTCGTTGTATATGTATCAGTTTCAGTAACGATTGCGTCGCATGGTTCGCCGAAAAATTTAAAAATTAAAAAATTTGGCGCATAGTGTAGAATCTATACTTTCGGCCAATATATCCATAGCAGATTTTAAGCGAGATGATTGACAAAAATTTAACAGTGCCACGCATTGCCATGTGTGCGAAAAATCGTTCGCGTCGGATGATACGCGGGTACGCGATTATTGTCACTTGACCGGGCGATACAGAGGTCCCGCGTATTGTAACTTGAATTACAAAGATTCATATTGCATTTCCGTAGTTTTTCATAATTTATCGGGATATGGCACACATTTTATTATCAAGGATATAATTATCGTATATGAAGAATATAGAGAACTACTATCCATAACTAAAGAAAAATATATTTCATTTATGAAATATGTCGATAACATCAAAAGAAAATTTGTATAAAAATGTTTTATATATTCATTTAAATTTCTCAGTACCAATTTAGAAAAATTAGCCGTCGTATCTCAATAAAGGTAAATTGAAAATTACCTCAGAATTTTTTAATCTCAGCGCGGAAGATTTCGATCTTCTCACATAAAGATATATTTCCATAGTATATATGTCTATATACATTGACTGCATTGAAAAGTTGAAGGAAACCGGGTTACTATCGCACGAATTATTTTATAGCTCGCTGATAGATGATACCGTATCCGAGAGGGATTACGCGCACGCTGTGAATGTATGGTAGCGGTTCTCCATCCAAATACTCGGTGAATGCAGTGATCTATATTTAAAAACAGATTGTATTATTATTGATCGATATATTTGAGAATTTTCGAGATAATTGCATCACCAGTTATGAATTCGATCCCGTGTATTATTATACCGAATTTTATGTGGGACGCGATGTTGAAACATACTCGCGTCAATTTCAAATTTTTTATCGATGTTCACATAGTTCTATTCATCGAACGTGGGACACGTGGCGGTCTGAACCAATGTTCAAACATGCGCAGATCAAACAAGTATATGCAAAAACAAGTACATGCAGTCATACGATCCATGGAAATCGTCAACGTACCTGATGTATTTTGTACGTTAACAATTTGCACGATTAGGCAATGTATCAATTATTGCTATACGCTGATTTTCACTGGATCGATGACGTAGACAATTTTGACGTTACGACATCGCGACAGATTTACCGACTGATTACGTTCTCGAAGTGGACTTGAAGTATCTTTATGATACGCATTCCGATGTACCGTTTTGTCAAACACGCGATAAACCATCTGGTAAGCGAGAGGAGAAGCTCCTCGCGACATTGTATGATACGAAAAAACCAAAAATTGTTACGTCATACATTATCGCAATCTGCAGCAATGTACTCATCACGATCTTCGCATTACAAAGATCCATCGTAATTCGCGCAATCTCCGTGGCTTCGCGACATTTAATTTAATACAAATTTTAGAACTTTAGCAAAGAATGAGTTCGAGAAAAACTTATTCAAACTAATGAACAACGCAGTTTTCGGCAAGACCATGTAGAATGTGCATAATCATGTTGATATACTATTCATAACGCGTTGAGACGGAAGATACGGTGTAGAGGCAATGATCGCGAAATCAAACTTTCACAGTAGAAGTGTTTTTTTCGAGAACCTAGTCGCAATAGAAATGTGGAAACTCGAGATTCAACAAACCGATATACGTAGGTATGTGCTTCCTTGATATATCCAAGACGTATGAATTTGTATGAATTTGTATGAATTTCACCATGTGTATATGACACCATTGTTTCGTTAAAATTGTAAAATTATGTATAGCACGGACAGTCTAATTTATCACATCAAATGCGATGACGTATGGTATACGATATTATGAATATTAACATTTCGATACGAGCGATTACGCGATCGACAATGCTTACGACATTCTGTTAGTAAATAAAAAAGTTTCGGGCTTGATGAAAGACAAAAACAATGGCGTGATCATTTATGATTGAATTCATCAGACTTAGAGCGAAAACATAGAGACATCTTGTAGAAGGAAAAAAGGATAAGACAAAAGGCATCAAGAGCAATGTTGTGGCAAAATCCATAATATTTAAGGATTACACGCGGTGTTTGAATAACGCAATCGAAACATGCAGGCAGTCGTGTATAAGATCGAAATTGCACGAGGTATACACGATAGAAAAAAAATCGCTCTAAGTCCTCACGATGATAAGCGGTATATTGTATCACATTTTATCGAGATATTGCCATAGGGGCATTATAAAACATTATTATAAATTCATTTTTTGGTTTTTGTATTTTTAATAAAACACATTTGTATATGCTATACAATATGTATTATATACGTATTGTATGTAAGTTTGTACGTATGTATGTATGTACGTATGTATGTATATATGTATATATGTATAATATGTATAATGTGTATAATATGTATAATACATTTATATTTAATATTTATACATTTATATTTACACATAAGGAAAAAAATTATACAGTTTGTAATAAATTATATTACAAGAATAGTATGTTATAACAATAAAATAAATTTTATTGTTATAACATACTATCCTTGTAGATCCAAGAGTTGTGTGAATTATCAAATACCAGTCATTTCGTAACCAACTACGTAAATCTTGTATCCTGTTTTATACAACACCTTTTCAACTAGATATACATCGGGATTAGCGACGCGATGCAATTCGTACTCGTAGAATTCTCCAGCGATAAGTTTCCCGGTAATCTTCCAGTAGATACATCATGAGATTAGTTTTCCGTATTTTGATGATTCTATTGGGTTGTCTGGAAAGTTCGTGCCGACTAATCTATATAATTTAATAAATATATACTAAAATTTAAATTTTTTTCAATTTTCCTTCAACATCGGCACGAACTTTCCGGCAATCCAATAAATATCTCTGTGGTTCAATTTGGCGTGTAATCTTTCTCAAAGATCGTTTTGAATTTATCACATGTATCGAGTAATCCACTTTGAATTGTGCGAGTGCGATAGCCTTTATGCTACTGTACACTGTACTTAAGAGTTTATCAGCAATCATGAGAGTTACATCGATGGATCACATACCGATAGTTCGATGCTTTCACGCGTTGTACTCAGACACGAGATGTGGAAACAAGTCGATCCATTTATAATTTCCATTGTGCTTCAATTATTTCTACCTATCGTTTTTTCAATACGACTGAATCGTTCAATGACAGATGCTTTCATTATGGAATGTATTGAATAAAGATTTATGTTGTGTTTTTTCAAAAGTTTTTACACGTTTGCATTGAAAATTCTTTTCTCATATCAGTTTGCAAATTTTTCGGACATCTTCCATCATCTCGAATTATCTTTGCGATCGCTATAGCCATCTCATTTTCACTTTTTTCAGCGGTACGGCTCATGCGTGCTTACTCAACACATCGATAACGATGAGAATGTAGTGACAATCTTTATTGAATCGTGTGTAAGGGCCTCTCAACCACATCAGCCTACCACAGATCATCGTATTCGTAAGCTATGACACATCTGCGTGGAAAATTTTTTCTCGCCGAAGCAGTTCTTCCACCAGTCACTACTTTTTGAGGATTTTCTTCTCAGACATGTTACGTTATGTTATGATTATTGCTGTATAATGCATAAAAGTTCTTAAACGCAAACGTTGTACACGGAATTTTGATGTCAACTAAAATTGTCATATCTCGATTCAATTTATAATAAAGTCAGCTTCACGAAGCTCCTCGATAATAGACAATATTTCGTTATTGTGACCTGCCTGATGCGAGACCTTAAGCAATCGAAGATGATCCACCAGCTCGTTAGAATCGTCTCAATGAACATAATCGATTTTATTGTCGTTTAGAATCATAATGATATTACATCTTTTCCGATTCTTTTACTTATAGTTTTTTTAATTTTTTAAATTTATAATTTAGTTTCCTTGCGCGTGGCATACTTGTTCCAACTTGTATTTTACCTGACACCAAGCTATTATATTGCTATTATATTTTTGTATTTGTACTCTTTGCTGCCCACTATTATCCACTTTATGACTGCGCCTGTGAGCATTCGTTGCCAACAATATACTTTTATATGCTAGTTTATCATTTTCTGTGTAAATAGTATCGTCGGGAATTCTTTTGAAAATTAATTCGTACAAACCAGGTGTACCTTTGTACTTTATTCCATCTACGATCACAAAGTCATTAGTCTACATCGAAATATTTGTCACGCATCGTGTCGTTTTCGCTGAGGTATACGCCATAAAAGTGATCGATCGCTTTTTCTCTGTCACCACTGAGAAGCATGTTTACATATTTTTGTACAATTGATTATGCAACTCCTTACGAACTTTGCAATGATTGTTTAACTAATGTTTCAAGCGGTTCATTAGGCATTTCATAAATGCCTTCAATTGAGAAACGTGTGAACGTACGATAATTTGTGTAGTTTAGGCGACGTATAATTTGAATTCGACGTAACGTTCGATTTTTTTGTACATTGCTTTTTAGACGACGGTATTAATTGAAGTCATAAATTATTCATCCAGAGGTCATCATCTTTATCATCTTCAGGTTTTCTTTTCTTAATACTTAACTTTTATTTTTATAATGTCGACTTTCTTAATTGATTGAAATTCATCATTAGCGGTGTTCTCGACAATCTGTTTTAGAGATTCGACGATAGGCTTAAAGTGTTTCTCCAGTGCTATATCTTCCTCTATTTTGTCGGTTTTTAAAGTGCGGTATTTTTTACGACTCAATTTACTCGTTTTCGCAATTTATTTCGCTATTCTCTCGCGATCTTTAAGCTCTTTGTTGTTATCCATGTTGCATTCGAAAGGAAACGTTGTGTAGTTGGCGTATTGACAACGACTAACCACGTTAAGGTATATCGCATACTCATTAATTCCTTTTCTGTATCGTCCATTCGTAAACGCACTGTCTTCATCTATAACTATGAATCCACACTTTTGTTGTCAACAGCAACGACACAGTTCACAGAAATTCTCGTAAGTCTCGACATGTCAGTATTTACGTGATCATTGCATACATGTTTCAGATTGATATCGTATTGTTTGAACAGGATCAACAGATTTGCATTATCGCGTATAAGATGCTTCGATATCTTTGCGTATGTCTGTCATGTATAAAAGCAGTCACGCGTGTCGGCCCATCGCAAAGTACTCTCTGGTTGCATCTTGCTTGTCACATGCCATCATCGAAGACAAAAATGGAATTGGAAGCGCCTCATTCTGTAATACATCGTTATTATTGAAGAATGTAAAATATTGTAAACAAATTTCTTCAATCGGTATTAAATTTTCCAAGTATCAGTATTTTGGTTATTGCAACGACTTCATGTACAGGCACATGTTCTCGGAACGTATGCCATGTGGACTTTCCAGTAACTTATCAATATGTTTGCCGCAGTTCGATGGACCGTAGATGATTCCACGTATAGGAATCGACAACATGTTTCCATGCTATTGCTTTTTCAGTCTGTACTTTATTGTCGACATTAGTTACTTTAATCGTCTGCGATCGTACGAACTTCATATCTTCTCTCTTCATGACACAAATATTGAAAAAAAATAATATTGAAAAAAAATGATATCGATAGCAGATGTATTTATAGTAACGCGCAAAGTGAAACTACTCAGCATTCAAAATGCTTCTTTCGTGTCAGACTACTGTGATGTACATAGTTTAACTGCCTAAGGAATATGTACTGAAAATTATTTTGCTACGAGAATTTAAGAATTACATAGATCAACCGATTACCCGAACATATAAAGGCTGATTTACAGATTCAGCAACAATGTCGGTGCTTGAAACATTATAATTTGCCCTGTCATCGATCGCATATTGATGGTCCAGTGCAGTTTATAAAAAATTGTAGCAAATGTCAATAACAACAACAATAACATAAAAAATTGCGGTTTTTTAAATCACGCGATAAATGCACTTCCGATCGAATTGCATATCCTCGTATATCTATTTTGTGATCCAGGTACGCATTTAGAAAAGCGATTGGCTAGAGGCGATCGAGGTATTAATCGTCCATTAATAGTCCATTGGACGCGGCGTGTCGCGAATACGATGTAGCTTATTTGCGGAGCAAAGATCTCATGAAACGACATGTAGCTGACAAAATACTCGTTGAAGAGGCGCGGAAACGGATTACTGCGAAAGATTCGACTCTTGGAGAGAGAGCTGCTGTTTGGGCGGCTATAAAAGCCGAAACGAAAATTGATATGGACATGAAAACGAAGAAGAAAAAGCTGACGAATATTACCGGTGACAAATCGCAATGGTATCTTACCTATTCTACTGCTATTGGGAATCTTCAGCCCGTTGATCAGCGACGCGGTAGGAGTCGCAAAAGCCATAAACGATAATAAAGCCGCGCAATGTCAGTTGAACGAACTGAAACATCATAACCATGTCATGGAATTTACCTCGTTTCATACAAGTGTGGACGAGGAATCACAACAGAAAAAATAAAGAAGAAATTAAAAAAAAATAAAACGCTAAACAGTTGCCAAAAATGCCGAAGGGTGTAATTACAACGTAACTACAACTGCAACAAATGGCAAAACGTATGCGTATTCCATATTTTAGAAGTATTTTTATGCGTATTACTTTACAACAGAGGGAGTGTCGAAACGAGAGCAGTATCGTAAATTTGAATAATGCTGATGGACCAAGTACTCATTGGATGGCGTATGCGAAGCAGAGATATTGTGCTGTTTACTTTGATAGTTTCGGTCATCTTCGACCACCAAAGGAATTAGTGCGATATTTGGACGTAACGCAAATCGAATATAATTAAGGCCGCATGCCTTATCAATATTATGATCAAGCAACTATAGATAACTCTACGATTTTTAGACGATGATCAATTTAAGAATTGACATTGCACTCTTTCAACTCATATTCATTTAAACATGTCACTGACATTTACGCTCACTGGTAAAAGTAGCGTCTTCGTGGTCTGCTACTTTCTGGCCGTAGATTTGAGCGATGGCGATTATGAGCTTGGTTTGACGGACTTTGAAACCAAACAATATTTAATGTTAATTCATTGAATAATAAGTTTTACTTTGACGAAAATGACAAAGAAATTGTCATTCCCGATCATATGAAATACGTGACATAAACAAGTATCTACCATAAGTGGCGAGGGTGATATCACTGTCACAGGAAAAAGTTTTCTTATTGAAATGATTAAACATTGGAGCGGAATACATTTAAAATAAGTGACTGCCATATCTGCTCCCACGGGGAGCGGCATATTCAATATCGATGGCTTAATGATCTATAAAATGTTTCAGCTACCCATCATTCATACCGGCAAAATATACCTGCCAAACATATTTTGAAAACTTTGAGAAATAAATTAAAGACTGTCGAATTATTTATAATCGATGAAGAATCCATGATTTTGAATATGACATTTATGTTTATCAATCTATGATCATGTGAAATTTTTGATATAACAGATATAGATGATGGCTTATTTGGTAGAAAACACATTTTTTTGTTTGGAGACTTGTTGCAGCTTCCCACCCGTAAAAGAACAATCTCCATTCGTGAAAATATCTCGATCAGAAATTCACGAATATTTAGGTACCATAAGTGGATCTGATTTGTGGAAATTGTTTGATGACGACGAATTCTTGATTAATATATGACAAAGATGCGACAATACATCGTGATATTTCTAAAATATGGTATGAATAGGTTTGGTAACGGATTCTGATATCAATATTCTTCAGTCGAAAAAAATCCATTTCAAAGGAAATTGCGATGAAAGATTGAATGAATTTTGCACTTAGATATATGAATCAATTACCGATTAATATGTTTATTACCCACATGTTATTTGTGCAAGGTTTTGAACACGGCAATGCTCGATAAAATTGACGGTGACGAAATTATACTGATAGCAGAAGATGATGTCGATTGTGCTCCAGCAATGAAAAAAAAAGTGCACAAAATTTTGGAAGACAAAGATGACAAAGTTTCGGAGACAGTTGGCATTGAAAGAATAATAGCGATTAAAATTGTCGCTAAAGTGATGATTTGATGAAACATTGATGTGAACTTTGGGACTTATCAATGGAACGATACAATGTAGTTTGCAGGTAATCGCTCTGTGGAAATCGTATCGATTCCATTAAAATAATTATTTCGGATAACAAAGAAATCACGATAACGAAAGTAAATATTCGAAGTATTTCATAAAATGATGATACATTGAAAACAATTTTCATTGGCACTCTCAGTTGGCATAACTCTACACAAAAGTCAAGGAATTACATGTAAAAATGATGGAACAAGTGTGTTCAGTGATGGTCAAGCCTAGAGATAGTCAAGCCCTAGTAGATTTGTGTATTCACGAGTAAATACACTGGAAGATCTACATTTGATAAATTTTAATCCGGCATCCGTTAAAGCAAACTCGGAGCTATTGTGGAATTTAATCAACTGAAATCTGTGTTCAAAGTTCAGTCACAAATCCATTCGTCCGAAAAAAAGGAAAATTCAGGACTTGATGGGCCATACCTAATCATGGATTATGTACAGAATTATGGTTGGGAAGAATCAAAAAATATAGTTACATGGAAAATATACTCTGCAATGACGATTATGTTTCGTGTTACGCTAATGTAATATTGCAATGTGCGTTGTGTATGTATCAGGCAACAAATACTGAAAAATAAAGTATCGAACGCATTGACTGATGCTATCTACGCGTATGCGTATGCATAAGTGTTGCAATATTCTAGCTGTTAGAAGAGCTGTCAGAAAATGCTTCGAAGAACGAACACAACAAGATGTTTCGAAATTTTTAACGGCTTTAATATCGACATATTCCGAAGTCAATGATGTATTAGAATTCGAATTGAAGCACGTAACATCTTGTTCAAATGCCAAATGTATAGTAATTACAATGTAATTACGCTGGAAAAGAATTGTTAGCTAATATTACTTATACAATCGACATTTAAAACGAAAAAAAGTGTAAACTCTGCAAATATTGATTGATTTCGAATTTTCGAAATGGGAAACGATAAATGGCAATTGTAACGAATGTAAGGGTACCGTTCTGAAAAAGAAAACAGTAATTGACTTTATCCGATTTAATCGACTTAATAATACAGCTCAACTTATACACTTTTCTAAACGGTGCTTTTAAAAAAATTATCGACAATCGGATTAACGCTATACCAACGAGTACTATCATGATTAAAAAAAAATTGTACAAGGTACCATAATAACCGCTATATTTCACAAGGACGAAGAAATGATCGTGGTCACTACACGTGTATGTTGAGAGCAGACAAAAAGTCGGAATAATGTTATTCTAATGATTTATAAGTTATCAAGAAGAAATGGCCCAAAGGAATACCCACAAGGGGCATACATGTTGTTCTTCGAACAGATTAAGTAAGTGAAATAATTTTTACATATTATGACACTTTCTTGGAATAGAACGGAATTCTTCTGGTACGTTTATGAATAACCTTAATAATAATATCTTAATAAACTATTGAGGTTTATAATTAAATTTTATTTTCAGAATATTGAAACAATTAATCGTCTGTTTTGGCGTTGTATAAGTTGCTGTAAGCGCAGAAATAAAGATCGGCTGCTCTGATACTGTATATAGACTGCCGTAAGTGTTGCATTAAAACGAATGCAATAAAGTTCTGGCTTGCCCTAAATATCGATATATTACTATGAATAACAAAAATTTCTTACCATAATCGAAGAATTTCATGATATTTCAGAATATTATTAAGAATAAACCTCTATATCAAAGATCGTGTTAAATTCGGAGAGACAAAGAAATGTGATTACGTTCTCACGAGAATGGGCGATGAAAGGGTCAATTCTTTATTTTTATTCATGCAATTCGCATAACCCAGATTTTAATGAATCATAGATTTTTTGAGGTCTATTCCTTTTTGAGATATAGTGTAACGCGTCGCCGATTTGTGCGCATTGTCGTGCGACTGTGGATATGGCAATGCACACGTTATTGTTTTGCCCATCTTGGGCCGCGGAGAGGACGGTACTTTTTGAGCGGTTGGGGCTCGATGTCTTTGACAACACATACGACTCCATTGTTAGAGCGGCTACGCTGCGTATTGGACGGCTCTCGCGGATTTCTGCGACGCCATCATGCGCAGGCTGAGTGAGAGCGTCAGGGTCTGAAGAGGCAAAGGACTCTTTTAGCTCGGGCTTGTCTGACGACCATGTGTAAAAATGTATATATAATGTACATATTAGGATAGTATTTAATATAATATAGAATACGATTCTAATTTTAAGTAGTATACCGGACCATGGAGATGGGAGCGTATACTCCACGACTTGGGTGCACCCTGATGAAATTCCGCCGGTTCCGAGATCCAATGTGGTCTTGCAGAGATGCTGAATAGGGAATGTTTTTTAGCAATAGATTTAGGGGATAATGTTCTTTCTTATAGAAAGGACAGAATGCTCCACAATTAGGAGACCAATTCCTGGGTGTCTTCTCCCCCCATCCAGTTAGATTCTTCTTCGGAAGCATCCCGAATGAGGCTATGTGAAAATTTTTCTCCTCCTCGTAAACCAAAAAAATTGTGTTCATACAATATTAAAAATTCATTCTACAATTTTACAATCAAAATAAATATTAAAGGTTAAAATCGAAGAAATAAAGAATATGGTTGCTTCCTCATAAGAATGAGTGATGGAGGAGCCCATTCTTTTAAGTATATTTTAAGTATATGGTTAAGTATATGGTTCATGGAACGTTAAGAATTCATTCTGTTGCAATTGAAATAAATATATTAATAATGTATGATCAATATTTATTACAATTATAAGTTACATATATACTATTAATATAATATATATACATATATATATATATACATATATATATGTACATATATATATATATATACATATATATATATATATACATATATATATATATATATATATCATATATTTCAATTTTTTCTAAGTGTATTGCATGAATTGTAGCTTATAAAATATAGACATTCGTGATACTTGCATTACTAGAAAACTGCTCCATACTCTGAAAAGTAAGTGATATATCCCTAAAAATTTAATAAAATGAAAAGACCATATTCAAAAACAGATCTTTAAAAATATAAATCTTTCAAAATTTAAATGATTATCTAACAATATATATTACTGTGACAAGTAACTGATATATTATTGAAAGTGCCAGTTCAAAGTGAATATACATAAAGTGTATATATTATTTAATATATATCATAATATATCATCATGAAAAATAACTTATATATGTTATTGAAGGTGCAAGTTCAAAACGAACATATATACATACAAATAAAACAGATTACAATTTCATTCTAAAAAATAAGTGCGATATGTTATTCTTAGTGCACAAAACATAAAAAAGTCGTTTATTGAGATTTGAAATTTGAATTTATACTAGCCCGTACAATGAGAAATAATTGCTAATTCCAAAGTATCACTTTATTAATGATTCGGAAAAAGGACATGGCAGCCTGCTTTTAAAAAATTTTAGATGGATGGAATATTGAAATAAAAGAGTTATGAAAATAATTCAGATTGAAAGTCTACAATCTTTTTTTAGTAAAATTTCGAATTTTCGTATCACTTCCGATTTTGAGTTTATTATTATACCGTACTTTCAGCAAATGATTTATTGATCAAAAAACGCTGCTTTATTGCATGAAACGAGCAAATATTAAGTAAACCCAAAATTCATAAATACAATGTTCTCGGGTCAAGTACAAAGAAGTTATACGATTAAAAGTTTATTGATTATTTGACATAATATATATTCACTTCGTTATAGAGCTTTTGAAAAAAAATACCGTTCTAATGTAATACTTTTCGTATTTCAAGTATTGTAATAATTGAGGGAATGGACAGAATAAAGGTCTAATTACAAAATCTTGATTTTAATAAAAATTAAAATAACTTGCTACTTTTTTATTATACACAAACGGGTACAGTTCAAATAAATTTATGTAATGTCCTTAAAAAGTTACATGTTACAATATATTTCCTTATTACGATCAATATTATATAAAAGAGCTAATTTTTCGAAAAAAGGCGTAAGAGTGCCTTCATTTCCATCCTTTCGATTACTTTGTAAAAACTTCGACATTATTTCTAAGTGGGACCGAGAAACTCATCAAAGTTTTGAGAATAAGCTGCCATGTTCTTTTTCTGAATCATTAACAAATTGATACTCTGGAATTACGAGCAATTATTTTTTATTGTACGGGCTAGTATAAATTTCAAATCAAATCTCAATAAACGACTTTAATGTTTTGTGCACTAAGAATAACAGATCATACTTATTTTCTAGAATGAAATTGTAATTTATTTTACTTATATGTATGTATGTTCGTTTTGAACTCGCATCTTCAATAATATATCAGTTACTTGTCATAGTAATATATAGTGTTAGATAATCATTTAAATTTTTAAAGATTGAAATTTTTGAGGATACACTTGATGTATATTCACTTTGAACGGACATTTTTATTAATATATCAGTTACTTGTCATGATAATATATCATCAGATAATTATTTAAATTTTTAAAAGTTTAAATTTTTTTAGGATACACTTGATGTATGTTCACTTTGAACTGGCACTTTTAATACAATAATATATCAATTACTTGTCGTAGTAATGTCAGATAATCATTTAAATTTTTAAAGGTTTACATTTTTGATAATACGCTTTATGTATATTCACTTTAAACTAGGACCTTGCATAATATCAGTTATTTTTTATATTCAGTTACTTTGGTAGACATATTTAAAGAGAGATACATTAAAAGAAGTCAAATATATTAGATTCTCAAAATATATTAGATTCTAATTGTTTGCTATTTTTGATAATATTATATAATTTCAGATGAAATGTGAAGATTTTAGATAATGAGTCTTCTTATAACAAAAAAGATTGATATCTGAAATGATTCTCATTAAAAGACAGAAACAAGATTTAAATAAACAAAATGAACTGAATCATTATCAAAATCCTATTCACATCATATAATATACTCAAATCCCTTTCTTCCTCATTATCTTTCTTTTCTCCTTATATAGTATATCCCTCCTCTTTAATTTTCCACTATTTTCTAACATTAACTTTATTTTCCTTCTCTGAAAGTCATTTTAAATTTATTTTGTCTAACAACATCGAAAATAAGAAACATCGATCTTTCTCTCATCGTCTATTGCACTTTATTCATTTCATTTAATTTTTTTTGCACTGAACTCTCAACTACAATTATGGAAGGTATTTTTCTTATTTAACTTTAAGAGTATTTAATTACTTTAATTGAATAGATAAAGTTACATTGTATATTTTCAATTTTCATTTATATCAATATTGTATTGTCTCATCAGATTATATTTTTCTTAATAATAAATAATAATGAGGCTCTGTAAGTATAAAATAATATAGCCAAAAGAAGGGCAAAGAGCCAATAATGTAGCAAAGAACTTAAATTTTAAAATTCATATAATTACAAAGGACAAGAATGTATGACGTACGTTTCGACTCCGCTCGAGTCATTCTCAATGTTGCGGTGTAAACTTATTCAAACATCGCTATAAAACAAATATATGTAATATTACAAAACTCGTTATAATTTTAAAATACGTATTCTTCATTTTATAGTGCGCTGGGAGTCAATAATATCAGAAATCAAAGTAGTAAGAAAGTAATACTCTTGTCAGTTATATCAATAAATGTGTTGAGAATCCATTAATAAAAAAAGAGAAAAAAACGCAAGAAGATGGTAATCTATGGTAGAATACATTAGGTTTTAATTGAAGCAAATTTGCAAAAGTAACGAACATCTGATTTCCATGACGTTGGATGACGCATTATCCGATGTCGTGGAAGTCAGATGTTTGTTACTCTTGCAAATTATTTATGAACTCGACGTTAAGAAAACAAATTTGTTTAATATGCATTAAATTAAGCTCGGTTTGTATTCATTTGTATGAATACATTTCTTTTGTACCTCAAGAGATTCAAAATTATAAAGGATTATAAAAATGCTATCACCCTATTTTAAGATTTTTTGAATCTGTAAAAGAATGCTGTTTCGGGATCATTTGTACTCTTTTGTACCACATCAGTTTCGTTTGTATCCTCAAGATGATTGTATCAATTTTTCAAAATAGAGGTGAGAGCTAACTTCGCCAATTTTTAAGATATCTTAAATCTGTAAACGATTGCTGTTTCGAGGTTGCTTGTAGATGTTTGTAGCACCGTCGGTTTCGTTTGTACCCTTAAATCTGTATTATGATTCGTACATATTTTATATTTTATTTTTCATTAATTCGCTGGCGAAGCATCTCGAAGTGGGGACAAGATCTCTCATAATGTTTACATAATGATGGATTTCTTTCGGAACCTGATTTTTAATGTATTGTCCAACCCCCAATCAGCGGATTGTCACTTATTTAAATGAAAAAGAAAATTGGAAAGGAAAAAACAAAAGTCCTAAGAACTGCGGCAAGTATTTGTCCAGAAAACGGAAAGCATTCATGTAAGACCAAAATTTGTTAGAATCTTATCATTATTAAAAAATAGTAACATTTTGAGTCCGGTGATAATCGAAAAGAAATTTATTCTATTAACAAATGTCTGTCCTTTCGATGTCATTGCGCAGACACTGTTGATCGCTTATTATGCCTGAGCAAATTTTATTTAGAACAAAAAAAACGACATATTTCATTTCATAGAAGAACTATCGATATGAACCATCCGTAAAAATATATAAAGAAAGGGTATTACTATTAAATAAATTTATTACGCCTATACGTGGAACAATGCAGCTACAACATCTCTTTAGTTAATCATACATTAAAGAATGAATTTTCGTGTAAAATAAATATGAAATGCCTACATTGTCAATATAAGAGGGAAGACAAACGTATAACGTTTTAGAAGTAAACCCAAAATAATTTTATGGACACCACATGAATGTTTTAGAGCGCATTGTAAATGAGCAGTATTTTTACAGCAATAAAAAATGCACTCGATGTAACGAAGATAGTATCCATTTAATATTCCATTACCTGCGGTCCTGTTTATAGACATAGAGTGTTTACAATGGCAAGATCTAACAAAAAATTTGAATATACTAACTGAGAAGGAGAATTCACATTAAGTTAAATACCAACAGAAATTCAATTTTATAAGAGCGAATACAGACTGCTTGCTGCAATAGAATACATAGGAACATATAATATGAATTCAATAATCCATTCATTACGTAGTCCACATTCGAAGACTGTCAGGTAAATCGGAAATCCATAACGATTTGTGCCAAGATACGAAACCGTTGAACGCACCAAAATATGTGCTCCTACAAAACAGAAAATTATCATTATTAATTTTCATAAAAACTTAAAAAAATATAATAAAGCAAATACACAATAAAACAATAATAAGTAAGTAAAATGAAATATGATACGAGTCGAGTGGCTTGATCGGTGCGAATGATGCGCGATTTGTAGATCCGGGTTTAATCCCATCTACACCCATATTTTTCGCGTCGGAGCCGAAAAAAACTCCATCTGGTGATTAAGAGATCTTTGATCACTAGCGCCATTCGGATTCGGCGTTAAACTGTAGGTCCCCGGATATACATAAGGAATCCGCTGGTTGGACAATACATTAAAAACCTGGTTCCGAAAAAAATCCATCGTTATCTAAACGAGATACGTCCCCATTTCGAGATGTTTCGGCATCGAATGAATGAAAAATAAGATATAAAACATGTACGAATCATAAAATCGCTTTAAGGGTACAAACGTTTACAAGCGATTTCGAAACAGCATCCGTTTATAGAAAAAATCTTAAAGTAGGGTGCTGGCATTTTTTTCAACCCTTTATAATTTTGAACTCCTTGAGATACAAATGCAAGATGGTACAAACGGGTACAAACCGAGCTTAATTCAATGCATATTAAAAAAATTTTTTTTCTTAAAGTCGGGTGTCAGGTTCATATAGGTTTGCAAATTTGCTTCAATTAAAAATTAATGTATTTTACCACGATATAGATTACCATCTTCCTGCGTTTTTCTCTTCTTTTTTTATTAATGGACTATCAACACATTTACTGATATAACTGACAAGAGTACTTTCTTACTATTTTGATTTCTGATATTATTGACTCGCAGTGCACTATATAAAATGAAGAATACGTATTTTTAGAATTATAATGATTTTGTAATATTATATAGATTTGTTTTATAGCGAATATATTTGAATAAGTTTACCGCAACATTGAGAATGACTCGAGCGGAGTCGAAACGTATGTTTTTATCCTTTGTAATTGTTATATGAATTTTATGATTTAAATTAAAGTTCTTTACTACATTATTGGCTCTTTGCCCTTCTTTTCTACATTATATTTTTTTGTCATTTTTATAATATTATATTATTATATTTATAGCTGTAATGCGTTATTACAATATTTCGTTCTGGACATCAATATATAATCATACACCGACGTTCTTTTGCATAATTTTACTAACAAGATGAAGATTCTTTAATTATTGATACCAACAATTATATAGTTATTCAATGCGAAGTATGTTCAATTTTCGATCGACTTTATGTTATATTTTTTTGTACCGTTTAGACATATTTTGTAAACATATTGTGTGTAAACATCATTGATAATGATCCGATCGTGATCGAAATGTTTGTTGTTGTTAGCCATTATTAAATTTCATAATTATTAGGTGTACAAAAAAGTTCTGAGCTTTTTTTTGTAAAATTCAATCTTTATTCAAAAACAAACGAAAAAAATATTAATCAGCGAAATATTCTCCGTTTGCATCAACGACCTTTTGCCATATTTCGGGGAGCTTGCGAATTCCTTGACGATAGAAACTCACCGGCTTTGAAGCGATAAAGTCATCAAT
>Ga0157364_1000377_pt1 | contig 28701 bp, 22 predicted proteins | sample AttsexASBM2_FD_111476 | JGI IMG/M metagenome (GOLD analysis project Ga0157364, IMG submission 111476) | Fungus gardens microbial communities from leaf cutter ant in Ribeirão Preto, State of São Paulo, Brazil - Atta sexdens ASBM2 | ecosystem: Host-associated > Fungi > Mycelium > Unclassified ... | reverse complement strand
GTTGTCGCCACAAAGGATTTTTTGGAAAGCCATACCTTTCGGGAACATTGTGACGCTCTTAACATAGAGATGGTACGTGTTCATAGAGACCGTATATTCTAAAAAATAGGGGTGTGTGTGCGCGCGCGCGCGCGCGCGCGTGTGTGTGTGTGTGTGTGTGTGTGTGTGTGTGGGGTGTGCGATGTTTGTATAATTCTTGTTCACCCATATAGTACACTTTTATCCCAAAGAACGTCTTCCTAAGAACGTCCTTAGGATGTTAGAACGTTTTTAGAACGTTCTGTAGAACATCACTTGGAGATATGTACAAGCATATGTTAATATAAACACCATATGGATTTAATATGGATTTAACGACATGGATACGTATTCACTAGCAAAAATATAAATCGTAAGTCGAATACAAGGGGAAAATAATAAAAGCAAAAACAAACTTTTCTGCCATTCTCTTCTCACATTCGATTTACACTTCAATTTTTATTTTCACCAGAGCAACACCGTGATCATACAGCGCAAATATTTTAAAGATGTCCAATCTGTGAACGTTTTCTTTGAGAGTCCGAAGACGTTCCCAGAATAAAATGGTTCTTAGATAAAGTATGTCATATGGAATGATTTCAAACTCATGGTGTTAAATTCGCTCTATGTTGGTGTTTATGTACATATCAACCTCAACACAATGAGAATTTAAACACTCATATATTAAATCTATATGGCATTGATGTTTATATTAACATTAAGACGGTGTAAAATATATTTAATTCTCCTGGTGTTATCCACATCCATATTTTTTTAAAATATAATTTTACTCTGTTCTCAAAATCAAAGTTATTTATTGATATCGACATGCAAATGTAGATGGATCCTCCACTCAATCCTTGTCCAAATATTTATAAGATGTGTCTACGTTACACGGTGGAACACAGGCTGGCACCTCAGTGGAACAAAGTCGAATCGTACCTCGTTGAGGGACAAGATTTTCTTAGCTCAACGGGAAGTGTCAACGCGATCAAGTTGAATATCATAGATATTCGCGGTACTCACTGATTTTACAGATAACATCACTAGATATGCCGTATAAGTTTTTATATATGTAAAGGTTTTTTTAGCACAAAAAATAACTTACTCTTTAAAATTTTTAGGGTTAATTGTCACTGAAGAATAAAATCTCGACTCTTAAAGATTAAAAACTGAGCCAATTTTTTTCAAGACTGACTCAATTTTCACTCTGTAGAGTGAGATTTCCAAAGAATTTAGCTATATAAAAGAATAATTTAAATTAACTAAATAGATAATTGTAAATTGATAATTGTAGATAACAGGGCTGAATTTCAAGTGGAGGCTGTAAATTTTAAAATTCCTTTCCTAAGATTAAATACCTTGCAACATGCAAGTATAGATTCAGTATATGTTCTACCAAGGTAAGAGATAATGCAAAAATTTTGTTATTAATAATATAAATTATTTTATATAAATTATTATACTATTATTATATACAATTAATCATATAAGCGTAGTTATTGCATAATAGTAACTCCATAAATACTTATTCGTAGTTTGAAAAAGGGAACCGTGTTGAGCAAGTCGAACGAAATTAAGGAAAAGCACTTATTCGAAAATTACAAGGCTATGCGCACATATTGGAAAAATATGGTGAGAATTCGTTTATAACTTACTAAAACTAATATTACTCAAATTCAATTTTATTGATTTTGTATCATATATTATTCTTGTTAAAATAAAAATTAATTAAGTATGTACAAAGAATAATTGATTGTTCGGAAATAAATTCGATAAGATTATTTTTTAATATTATTAATTGCCAAGTATAATTATGAACAATATCAATTGTAACAGTTGTTCTTTTAGCATAATTACATATTACCAGATCAAGAAGAAGGACTCTTATATTACGAAATCAAATTCTATTATAAATCTAAGGGAAAATGGTGTTCCTCCATTCGCTCATATCCTGAAACGTGCCTAACAATAGAAGGTCTAAATATTTCTTCGTCTGCGAATCCGATTTTTACAATTGACACATTTGAAGAAGACTTAAGGAAAAGAGTGAGGGAATTATGCGGACAGCAATTGAACGTTATACGCGAGGAAGTGAGAACACTGCATATCTTATCTACTTTCATTTTTACTTTCAATAAATTTCTCAATTGAAGCTAATAATTTTTGTAATTATTAAATTAGTATTTATTTCTTTTTTATAAAATAATATTTTAATTATTATTACTTACAATAATAAATATATAATTAAGAGAAACAAATTTTTACATAACGTATTAATTAATTTATTATAGAAAGAGAGAGAGATATTAGCTATTGTATTGTTCTAAAATTAGATTAAATCGATACGTTTGGCTATACTAACTGCATAACTTATTAATACATAACTTTCATAGAATACATATCAAGCAGCTGCAAAAAAGAAATATTTACTTTTAAGATTAAAATATTTTATTATTATCTCTGTTTTTTAAACACAAAGATATTTTAATTTTAAATTTTTTCAATAAATAAAACACTGTGTGTTTGGATTTAAAACATTAAAACTTTAAGTGTTTTAAAAATGGAGACAAGAATAAAACGTTCTTTTTTTTATAGCGTGACTTAGCTGGTATATCGATGTTACCATCAATTGACAGATCTTCAACCTGTGATACAGGATATGATACACAGTCAAGTAGCTTTAACAACGAGATGCCTTCTCGAAAATTTGATTTCTCCAATATTCCCCTATGTACTAGAAAATCACCTCTATTTATTAGAAAACGATTCCAATCGCCACCAGGGATTAATAATTCACTTACGTGCAAGCCTGATTATGTTATTGATAATATTGCGACGATATCATACGACGCTGATAGTGCTACGACGAGCAAATCAATTATAAATCAGATAAATGAAGAAAAGTCGCATCTTAAGCAAAAAAAATCAAAACCTGAGAACAAAGCTCTTGTGCAGGTAAATATATAAACTTATAACTTTTTTACTTAATAACTTTTACTTAATAACAAAACAATTAATGATATTATATCAAAGGAACTGGAAGAAGAACCTAAAAAGAAGAAATATAAAGTTTAAGTTAAAGGAACAGTTGTTAGGAATTTTTAAGAAAATATTCCCACTATTTGCCATCTCAAATAACAATTATTATTATTCGTTTAAAAATCTAAAACACAATATTGTATAACTTATAAGATGTTATCTTGATAAGAAAATTGATAAGAAAATGTTCTTGATGATATAATTAGAGAATCAATTTTAGATCAGAATAAAATAAAAGAAAAAATAAATTAAAGTTATAAGTTATAAAGTTAATTCCATTATAAGTAGTAAATTATTTATATCTGAGAATAAACAGAAAAAAACGTAATATATTATACATTCCGCGACTCAAACAGTAACAAATTGTATCAATTAATAAATAAAAAAGATCAAATATTAATATGTTTTATGATTAATGCATTCCTTTATTGCCTCCAGCAAATCGCGTCTATCTTTTTCATGCTCAATACCGATCTCTATCAAATCGTTATCCATAAGTGTTAGAAATAAGTCAAAGTCTACCTAAAATAAAATAAAATAGATCGCATATACTTAAAAATTATGCTAATAAACATATATTAATTATAATTGCAAAAAGAAACACTATCATTGTACACTCTCTAACAACTCTAATATACATTCTTTCAACATACTTCCTGTTCAAGAAATATAGGGATGTGTTGACTCAATCCGAAGCGTTTCAGTACCATGATCATTTTCGTCTGTGGCCAATTCAAAAGCATTCCCTTCGGTGGCGTTTTGCAACGCGGTGGTGTTGGGGTATTTTCGCCAAATACATTCTCCTCGTTAACATCAGGGGGTACGTTAGGCGATTTGACAGGGCTGAATTCGGGTGTGAATCCCAGAGTGACGTTGCACGAGAGATTCTTTATGTCGAGATCGACAGGTCGTACTGATTGTAATCTATAAAAACCGAATTTGTTCCATTAAATATTATCTTGAAATATTTAAATATATTAAATATATATCTAAGAAATATTATTTTAACAGACATTTGTAGAGAAAGTATTCTGCCTTCAATAAATAATTACTAAATTTGTAATTGCCTTTCTACCTTTGAAATCCAGTTGGAGATGATTCAAGCTCATCCTCGTCCGTCGCCGAACTCTTTTTCAAATTATTTTCATCGTTCGCATTTTCATTTAAGGAAACGTCTGATTTTTTTATAAGACAGTCCTTTTCAAAATCTGCTTTTGGAAACGTGAACACATCATAGGTTAAATTTGGTGATATTCTGCTAATTTGCTTATCAGATTCCACCGCAAATCGTAACAAATGCAGCTTGAGTTTTTCTCCTTTATTTTCGTCATTATTTGAAATAGAACGATCTTCTGTCGTACTGTTGATATTTTGTTCACTTATGATTTCGATGTTATCTGATGTATCATTCCAATAATCATCTATGGCCATTTCTTCGTTCGCCAGAGTGGCTATTTCCGGTACTGTGGAATGCTTCATCATAATACGAGTGTACCCATCTGCGCTTAATACATGAATTTCTTTAGACATAGTTTCTTTGCGTTTTATGTAAAAGATAGATAAAGGAAAAAATAGCAAGCATAAAAAATACAATCGGCAAAAATAGATAATATTTTTCTTAATATGATCCAATTTTGCGATGTAGTAGAAAATTAAACTGCAGCGTTTATCAAATTTTTAGTTATGATAAAAAATATCCTAAAATATCTTTAAATATTTTTATTTTTTCTTCAGTTTAGATTGATGTATCTTTTATTAAATTTTTATAATTCTTAGTACGCATGATGAATCATTCGTATCTGTTAATTTTTAACACTTACGAGTATATAAAAATTATTAAGTGATTTTTACGTATTCTGTAACATCTTTAAAATGTATTTGTAAAATAATGCAATATTGAAAAAAAGAATAGAGAGCGAGAGTTAGATGCTCCTAGTATTTTAAAGAAAAGAAAGTGCAGGAACGAATGATTCAATCGTGTATTAAGGATTAATTATATATAATCATGATTCTCTCTCAATCTCTCTTTTTATCACGATAAATATGTTTATCACTTTTGCATAACACAATTGAAGAAATGGATGATAACTGTAAACTTTATATTACATAAGTCATAAATAAATTGATTGAGGAATTTTTATATTAAAAAAAATCATCTAACTGGTAGTCGAAGACGGCATGCCTAATTCCAACAATCTTAAGAACAATTCTTTGTCGTTCTTCATGGCAGCCACGCATAATGGAGTAATGTCATCGTTAGCTGTGTTTGCTAACGCGTCCGGACAGGCGTTGTACACTGTTTCGAACATCTCCTTACTGATCGCAGCGGCTAATCCAAGGACCGACATGCCTACAGTAATTAAAATGGAAAGAAAAAATTCTATTTAAAATCACTACACCACGTTGTCAGTTTCTTATTTCAAAATTTTTTATTTTAATATTTAATTTGGTAATATGACTTTTACAAAATAATTTATTTTCTAAAGCTTTATAACAAAATCTTTAATTAATCATCTTAAATTTTTCATTTGGATACCAAGAATTATTAACTGTAATCGTAATTATTTGCTTGCTTACCAAGATAAGTCATTTGATTAACGTCGGAATTTCTCTCTAAGAGCAATTTCACAGTGTCGATATTTCCATTACGAATTGCTTGCATCAATGGAGTCCATCCAAATTTATTCTTTCTATCTATGACACGGCAGTTCTCCTTCTGGTTCAAAATTTCTCTTACAATACCGAGACAACCGTTCGCCGCGCTTATATGCAGCAGATTCTCATCATAATTATTTATAGCGTTCAAAGTGTATCCTTCAAGAAAATTTATACAAGTTTATTAACATCTTAATTAACATCTTAAGCTTCGTCTTTACTGAAGCCGATCGTGCATATTTTCTTTATAAAAAAAAGAAAATTGAAGCCAATATGTCAATTCACGCGTTTCAGTAAAGATGCATGAACTTTTATAAATTAATCAAAATTCACGTATCGAAATATATATTACAAATAATTATTTTAAGTATTTGTCATTAAATACAATAATTAATTAAAAATTATATTTTGCTAATTGATATAATTAAGGAGAACCTTGTTTCTGCATCGCTGCGATGACTTGCGCCTCCACAACTTTTTTAGCACTATCGTACGACTCTGGTTTTAACATTTTTTCTCGTTCGATTCTTATCAAGCGCACTAAAAAATTTCATTTACAACAATTGAATTAATAACTTTCTCTCTAAACAGTAAAGCCCGATTAAATCTCATAACTCGTTATATCCTGAAGAAATTTGTTGTTACGTTTATATTTATTAAACAAATTATTATAACACTTAGACATATTTAGAAAGCAGTTCTGACTTCGCTAATTGTCCAGATAACACTGATCTCTATTATTGACTAAATATTGTCATGTAATGTATGTCGCTTGCTGGTGAATGTTTTCTTTTTTTTCTAATGTTTTTTTCTAGTTATCAGAAAAAAGTAGTGAAAGAGAATGATCTGTATGTATAGTACACAAAATCTGACGAAAAAGCATGCTAACAGTTTCATAATAAATCTATTATGCCATGTCGATGTAAAAAGCTCATAAACGTCCCAGTGACTGGACATCTATGTCCCAAAATTTACACAAAATTTATTATTATTAATTTCAAATGCTTTTTTGACTACAGTATTATATAATTAATTGTAATCAAAGATAACAAATTATAATATTATATTTTAGAAAACGTTTTTGAGTTGAGTAATAATAAGCTAAATAAATAAAGTTTGTGTAAATATCCGGACATAGATACATGTTCAGTCACTGGAATATTTATTTTATTATTAAACAAAATTGGATATAATTAAATCTTCCATAAAGTGAAACCAAAATTATTAGTAGCAAGCTTTAATATATTGCTTTTCAAGGAGAAATTTTTTAATTTTCTTACAGTTTTTAATTTCATTTAATACAGAAGAACTCGATAGAAAAACATTTTATTTAAATCCAATCTAATAAAAATGCACTTTATTATTAAATAGACAAAAAAAGATACAGCTGAGAGAGAGAGAGAGAGAGAGAGAGAGAGAGAGAGAGAGAGAGAGTCTATATATAATTATAGACACAGACAATATAGACTCACTTTATCTACTGTTGATATAAACATCCTAACCGATCGTCTATAATGATAAAAATAATTTTAAATAAAATTCAAACATACACAATATAATAATATAAATCTATAATATCTCTTGGTGAAAATTTTCCTCAGAATTTTGATACAAATTTGAACACTTTTTAAAAATATTAAAAAAGTCTATTAAAAATATTAAAGAATCTATAAACATTTTTTAAATAATATCAATTCTGATATATTCTGAGATCCTAAGATTTTTCATTCTATAACTATTTTGAAAAGATATTTTTAATTTTTCAAATTTTATAAGATTTTATTAGAAATAATAAAATGAGAATTCTTAGAATATTTCAGAATAATGAAAAATTCTAGAAGAAATGTGGACTTTTTCAGCACTTCTGAAAAGTATTCTAATTTGTATAAAAAAATCTAAAAAATTTTTTTTAAAGAGATAAAATTATTTAGAGATTTTGAAAAATTCTGAGAAAAATTTTCAACAGTTATCTATAAAATATCATATAACAATAATAAATTATCAAATTAATTTATGACACTAGTCAATATATTTAAATTTTCATACAACTTTTAGCATTAATATATCTTATTCATAACAATTATAGATCATCAATCGAGATTCCATATAATTGAGAAAATAAAATTAAAAATGAAAGAAACTGTCGAATATGTTGAATCAGGTATTAAGTCACTTTATCGTAGCTATTTATTTTCAGAGAGCCGCATTTGCTTGACGGATGGATTAATTAGGAACGCTCAACGCAGTATAATGAAATGCGTGACGTGACGGCTCGCACCGCCCGGGCAGGGCCACTCGAAGACTTGGAGGTCCCTCTGGCGGTATCTTTCCCAAGCGGAGAGATCCATCGGGTGTACTGGATACGCTCCGGGATATGCTACGTATCGCGCCGCCTTGGGGTTAACTGCGATTCTACTGTGCATCGCCGTCAAGGTATATCGCCGATGTTCGTCGATGATGAGAGACGGGATATGGCGAGCAGCTCCGGCCGCGAGAACCGTCCAATCGTAGGAAGAGTGCTCGAGGTCGCGACGACCCTCGGGAACACTGCACACCCGCGCGCCGTCTCGCCTTCCCGTCTCTCTCGTGAGAGCCGTCTGACCTGTAAAAAAATCGCACTGTCTCAAGAGATATGTATCTTTAATGTAGATTCGCGAGATTCAATCCTTGAGGTCACTTTCAGATGAACCGCACAGTTGCGATATGGAATGCTGTCGTTTAGACAGATACGCAGAGACATATGTCTTAAACATATCCCGCGACGTGACACTTGTTTGCATCTCATTGATATTCATGTGATGCAAGCTGCGAATTGTAGCTCTTGACGTTACTTGTATAAGATGTTTACATTTTCCGAGTCAGATCGTACTGGAAAGCCTTCTAGTATACTGTAGAGATAATTCTGTTAATATTTATTTTCATTTGCAGGAGGAAGAGGAGTAGGAAGAAGAGGAGAAGGAAGATCTTATAACACAACCAGCCATTCGTTTCTAAACAACAGAGACGATTAACAATGACTGGAGACAGACTGCGATTATTATAATATAATTTTATCTACATTGAGACTAAGGTTTGTTTGATATTTGACAAGTCTTATCATATTCATGATGCAATGTATACCTTGAAGCATCCAAACAATTTTTTCAGATCTGCCTTTTCCTCCATTATGCTGGTTCTGGGAGTATTTACTTCAATTGGAAATCGCTCAATTTCAGTAGATATACTCATCAGTCGTGGACGAATCCCTTATATATTTTTTGCATAAGAACAAGAAAGGCATGAAAACAAAATGGTGATAGATTAGTGATGTGCCTTTATCTTTGGTATTTCAATTTTACTATGACAGTAAGTACAATATTACGAAGAATTCGACTAGTTAAATCATTTCTTCTGATCATCCTATTTATGGGAGCATTTAAAAAGTTTTTTCTCCATATGTATATAGAATCTATTAAAAAATTGAAAAGATGTTTCATATGGAGAGAAAAATTAGAAAGTTGATAAATAAATATTTATTATTTTAATTTTTCTCTCCATATAAATACTCCATATGGAGCGTTTTTTCAAATTTTAAATAATAATACAGAAATAGAATGATGAGAAGAAATTTTTAGAAATAGTATAATAATCTTAAAGTTTAATATTCACAACAAAATTGATATTTTTTTTTATAGGGAATGTCTTGACATATTTCAAAGGAAAAAAGTATATGTGATAAATATAAATTTCTTGATTGTGCAGCTATACATACAAAAGATGGATAGCTCCGAGTACGAAATGGTCAGAAACATGACTCTTCTCTTCTTTTTTGAACGATTGATGGACAAAGGCGGTCCACGTACATTACACGACCTAAGTTGCCAGTTCGGGGCTAAAGGATTCACGAAGGAAATGCGTCAAATAGCGGGAGGTTCGCAAAGTGGCCTTAAGAAATTTCTAGCGCAGTATCCGGCACTTTTTCTGATCGACGGCGAGTATGTATCCGTCAATACATTTCAACCAATCGTGGAAGAAGAGAGCGGAAATAAATCGGGTAAACGCGATTATGCCCGCGAGGCCGTAGAATACTTTACTAATAAGCTATTACAATATGGAGTAGGTACCGAGGTGCCTATTAAAAGTCTCTTGGGCCATCGATCGCAAGCCTCGCCGGAAGTCAGGCATATATCCGGTCAGCACTATAAAGAATTTCGTGATTTTCTCACGAAGTACCCCGATGCGTTCGTAGTCAGCGAAGATAATGTAATATTGAAACAATATGAAGGTATGAAGCCGGAGCCCTTTCATGAACTGGAGCCAGATATTCCGATAGATCCGGACGTCACGGCGAAACTGTTGGACTTTTTCTGTATATGCATCGAGCAAAAGGGTCCGATTCTTATAGATCAGTTATTTAATATGGTCAATGAGAAATTTTCCCACGAAAACTGGACGAGTATATTCAAGACGTCGCAGGATCTGTCTACTTTCATAAAAATATTCCCAGACGCTTTTCACGTGCAAACGAATCTGGTGACGTTGATAAGCCGACCGAAATCTTCCGTGATGGAACCTGCAGTCGCGAAAACAAAGATTTCAAGCGGCAATCAACGCAATCAGAGTAATAATGTAGCTCACACAAACAATGTGGTGCCGATTATTCCGCCGAGTAAGATCCAACTCACTCAACCACCTCTGGATCAATTGGAAAGTGTCTGCAATAACGCCACATCTCAACCTAATTCGTTACAGAACGCGTGCACATCACCTGCTGTTGAAAGCAATAATAATTCACCGCCCGTGAGTTTGCAGCAGCAGTCTCTGAAACAGAGATTTAATACGATCGTTATGAGAACTCTGGCAGATAACACAGAACGAGATCGCAGTCTGCAAGCCGCTCAGATGGGTGACGCGTGGAAATTGAAGGTATTACAACAGACCAAGGTGATAGCTACTTTGCGGGAAAGTCTTCAAGTTACAGAAGATATAATAAATCCTCGAAAGCCTCCGCCTGACGGCAAGGTAGTCATTTCTTTTGATTGCGAGGGCATAAATCTTGGTGTTAGAGGACAGCTGACTCTTGTACAAATCGGTACAATGAGTGGTCAAGCGTATGTATTCGATTTGGTCACGTGCCCGGGCCTTATTCAAGCTGGTGGTCTCCAGAAGCTATTGGAACATCCTCATGTTACTAAGGTAAAAATATACAACAATATATGATAAAAATACATACAGATATTAATTTATAAAGAGTCTTCAAACATATAAACTTGTTCATTTTTGCAGGTGATTCATGATTGTAGAAATGACAGTGTCAATCTATACAATCAATTTAATATTACGTTAACGAATGTTTTTGACACACAGGTACTTAATGTTCTTTTTTTTATATAGAAATAACGTATCATCATAAATGTAATATGAAATGGCAATATCTTTTATAGGCTGCGCACGCAGTGCTTCAGTTTCAAGATACGGGGAAGCCTGTGTACAAAGTTAAAAATGTTAATTTGAACACTTTGTGTGATCATTATGGTGCTCCGTGTAATCCGCTAAAAGAACAATTGAAAAATATTTATCGTAAGGATCAACGTTATTGGTCTCGACGACCTATTACTCGCGAGATGCTAATTTATGCGAGTAGCGATGTTTTAAGTCTCGTACCTCAAGTTTATAATGCTATGTCTAGGTGTGTTATCTTATTCGTAATTTTCTCGTAAATAATTCTTCTCATGAATAATAGATTAGTACAAATAATTTTGTTTATTATTGACAGACTTATAAAGCCGGAACAAGAAAGTCTTTTTGCAGAGCTTTGCGAAGAACAGATTCAAATGCACATAAGACCGGCGATTGTAAAAGCGCGTAAAAAGCAACGAAAGATCGCGACCGAATTATCAGATTTGAAAAAGAGAATGGAAGAAGCAACAAGTAAAAATATCGTACTAAGTAACCGTGAAATTCGGCTTCTTCGTTATTTGGATCTTACTGAAGATGAAAAGGAAAAGCTCAAAGGAAGTTATAAAGTTGCTAGAAAATTGGAAAAGCTAGAGAACATGGGCCAAGATAAAGTTGATAGCAGCGATGACGACGACGACGATAAAACGGATGATCATGAATATCAAAGTTTGGAAAGCTACACATCGGAAAATTCTCATTCTGGTAAAATATCACATTTTAAGTTAAAAAAAATCACTACTTAAAATTGTAAAGAAAAAAATATATATATATTGTAAAAAATATATACATTTTAAAATATAATTTTTAAAATTATGAAAGTATGGATTTATATTTTTGGCAATTTTGTATGATAAGCATAGTTTGAAAATCTAAAAATTAATTTTTAGGTGGCATATTGTCGCCACGGAACGCCGATACTCCAAGTCTAACAGAGTCAATGCAAATGATGGATGAAATACTCTCGGACGGTCGGATGGATAAACTGGAGAAGATTGAGAAACTGGAAGCCATACTGTCAGCTGTTACAAGCTCCGCGACTGACCAGCTTTCCCTCAACAATGCGGATTCATCGCCTATCAAATGCGTCTGTACGTGTCAAGAGGATAAGACCGACAGTCCGCGAACGGATCGTCAAGCTGGAACTAGTGTGGCTTGCCAAACGCTTAGCACAGGTGATATAGTATTTACTAGAGTGTTTGTCAGCGAAGAGGAAAAAGAGCGAGTAAGATTATTGAATTCGCCAAAAAAGTAGGTATTACAACTGCTGTGAAAGTAGAAAAGTTGCCATTTATAGGTTTTTTTATAAAAACGGAACAATTGCATAAAAGAATTAAGTAGTTGAAATTTATCTATTTTATGTAATATATATGACAAGATTCATAGAGCAGAACTGGCGAAACTCGAGTTTTCTGACATGTCTGCTACTTTAAAAAAAAAGTGTCTTAAATGGATAGGCCTTGTTGTACATGCCTTTCTAGATCTGATGATATAATCATCAGATTTTTGGAAAAGGATTATTAATTTTAATATGAGGAATTATCCGCTTGAAGATTATCTTTCTTTTACGAGTGTTTAAGAAAGACCGAATCGTTTTAGTTACAAAAAGTAGTATCAAGTTATAAGCGCTAATAAGATTTTATCAGCAAATTTTATGATTTTTAATATACAACTTGTGGCTTTTTATGTTTGCCTCGGGATTAAGATGCTAAAAAATTTTTTTTAATATTGTCTCTTTAGACAAAACATATACATATATGTACAAATATCAACAGAAGAATCATGTTTATAGGTAATGATTACTGATTACTCTTTTAATAGCGTTGCGAAATTAACAGAATGCATATCTCATGCTTGCGAAATATATAATTTTTATGTATGAAGTACTGCATTAAAATCGCTAATTTTTTAGTTTTGTGGCCTAATTTATGTCACTTATCAAAAGGGATGAATTGTCGGCAGTGATAGAGCATAACAGCAACTATCAAACAAATGCTTTTTCCTCACAGGATTTAAGCTTACGCACGCGAAATAAACTTATGCAGACTTCTTCCTTACATCGATTACAGATATAACTTATTTTCGTATATAGCTATACAAGTGCCAATTTAATATAGAACATATACAATAAATGGATTGATACATTTTATATTTCTATTTAATTACGTGCTTAATGAATAATTATGTCCGCACTTCCAGTAAATGGTTAATAATGATAGTATTAAATAAGATAAACGCATTATTCGTGTCACATAGATCTGCATTTATACTCTAATAACATATCATTAATAAGTAAACTGCCAGAGAACGTGGGGAAGTGACAATTTCGAGAGATCTAAATAAATTACTGTCATCGTAAATTGTCAGTGTTTTTAGTGCAATACTTTACACATGGACAGATAATATACATTTAATATCGATCATGTAATTCTTTTTTAATATTAAAAATATTACAAAGATATAGTAGCTGAAAGACAAATTAAGCGAATCATTGATACATTCTCATTTATTAATCGAGAGGCTCAATTAGTATCAAATTGTTCGACTATCTCGTATATACTATTCATAAAGTATGCTAGAAGCTACTGTAGTATATATATCTATGTTTTTTTGATCTAATCAAAACGCCGATTAGCAATATTTTTTATAAAAATTCTTGAGAATATGAGACAAGTACATCGGATGTATTTTAATGTAGATGTTTGATTATTATATTTCGTTATATTGAAAAGCAAAATAATAATACTAGAGACATCCTTATTGGTGGAGAATGCGTAACTGTGTTGTTACTAGAAAGTGCAAGTTTAGTTCATCGCAGAAATAATTTTGATATTTGAATTATTGTTCTGGCAATTATTTGCGTGCGTTTATATCAGAATTTTGCATGCGTTTATACTAATATGAATAATATCTTTGATATACAGAAATTTTATTTGTGAAATACTCACCTTCTATATACACATAAATTATATTTAGGACGAAAATTCAAGAGAATATAAATCTCTTATAAGAATGTATAAAATAATTATGCATCCTTAGGCTTGGGTTCAATTTTATTCATGTTGTGGTCTCTTAGATCTTTTTTTAATTCTTTAGTATATATTAGATTTTTATAAATATATAATTATTAATTATTAATTATATATTTATAAATTTTACACATACACAAATTTCTCTGTATATTGATAATCATTCATATTTTTATCCCTTGCACTCATATATTTATTTTCGGATAATTGCCTATGGGATTATTAAGAATTTTAACAAAAAATTAATTCTTGTTAACTTAAATTATTAATGCATTGTTAATTGTGGATTCAATAAATATAAAAGAGAAAAATTATATTTTTATTTTTAGAAAATCAATGACAAAATTCAATCCAGTTTATAAATGAGATGAGTGCTGAGGATTAACAGAAGAATTGTATAATATTGTTTAATGATGATATAGTTTGCAGATTTATTGATTTGGATTTTTGATATTTAGTTCGTCCTGATTTTCAGAAAAGAAAATGTCTTAATGCCATTCTTTTTATTTATTAATATGCATTTTCTTTTCTAATTATTTGGGTGATATTCAATTTTTACTAGCGATATTTTAAGAATGGACTAAAATGATATTATCTGAATTATTTTATAACACATTTATATCAGTCGAATAGTAATTATATTAAAAAACAAGGAACATTACAAAAATAATTATACGAAAGAATGCTGATCCATATAATTATTAACAATGACTAATTCGTTGCATACAGATGCGAAGTAAAGTCTAAAATGGATATACGTAATAAAGAATATTACAGAAAAAATTAACATGTTCCTTTATTTATCTATCCCAGCCATTTCTAGCTATTTAATTAAATAGATACTTCTATATTGCATCTATATTTGCATATATGAAATATTCGAAAAGAAAAAAATATCAAAAATAACAAAAATATATTTTTTTTAATTATTAAAAATCAATATCTATAGAAAACTCATTTTACAAACATGAATAATATATAAGTGAAAGCATTACATTTATGACAAATTTTACAATTTTCTACACATGTATACAAATAAAAGTACATGAATAAAAACATAATCTGCATGAATGTTTATAGTCTTTATTTACAAAATGTAATATGATTATCTATAAATTATTTACTTTTATTTTCATCAGTTAATTAAATGACAAATTATTTTTTTGAAATCATTAACAAATTATTTTTCTGAAATATTAAAAATAAATATATCAAAATGTTTATACTTATAGACATATTTCTTTTAATACTATATCCATATCATACATTATCGAAGAGGGATTATAATTCGGTTTGGTATAGTAAGTCTCATAAATGAAACAATATATGTCTCCATCGAAGTGCCTTTCAAGAAATATCTATTTGCATAGGTTGTATAATCTTCTAAACATAATTTAAGATCCAGCGAACTTGTATTTTCATGTGACAATAAATTTATAACATCTGGAGGTATTTCACACGTCGAAAACATGTCGTAATATGATGACGGATTACAGAAGTTTGCATCAAACATTACAATGACAGAGTTGCCAGCAATTAAAGTTTGTATCAATCGAAAAAACAAAATGTTTTCATTTTCCTCTTTAAGTATGATAACATCTAATGGCTTACGAGTATACAATACTTCTACCGTTTCATTTTCAATGTGTCCTTGTATATTTTCATAAAGATATGGAAATTTTATCCATCTTTCTACTATAGCTGCTAATATAAATTTGCTAAAAATGAAAAACGAAGAGTAATTGTTATCAAGAATAAATGAATATATGTATATATACATATATAAAATATATATATGTAGATATTATATATATTTTTATTATATATATTATATATATTATATATATAGATATAAAACTGTTTTCGATAACTTCATATACCCAGTAAATTTCAGTTTAGACATAAATTTAGATAACATTTGTATTCTAGTCTTAATTGACATATTACTCCAAGTTTTGAATCCTTCCTTAGCAGATTGATAGCATTTTTTTATGTCGGTGCTGTAATAAATATATACATTAATTGATTAAAAGTTTAATATATGTTTTCTCAATTTTTTTAAATTTAAGGAAAGATTATAATATGTTTAATTAGTCTAATAAAATTTAAAGATTAAGAAAACGTGTGCATTCTTACTATGTTGCATTTGCCCATAGACTGTCATTATGTTTCCAATACATGCCCTTTACGGGTTTTTGCCATGCACCATAAAAAATGTTACCAACAGAAATATCGTTTATTTTTACAATAGGTGATAAATGTACTAAATTCATACTGGATTTTTTATTTTGATTAATTGATTCATTTTGATAAGTAATATTCGACATCGCAAATTCAGTATTTGTTAGATAATGTATAGATAGGTGTTTATAAATCCAAAGTAGCGTACTACCATGGAAATCCATATATGTATTTATAAATATTAAGTCACTCTGAATAATTGTGAAATAGAAAAAGAATTTTAATGAAATTTAAAATAACTCTCGGCAACATATACCTTTAAACAATTTAAATAATATACATTTATAGATAATGCTAAATTCTTCGCAGCTACAATATCTTCCGACCATATGGATATTATATTTATTATGTCGTCACATGGAAGAAATTGAATATCTTTCACTGATTGAAATGTATCAATAGTTATGGATAATTCTGAACGATAATTCTTCATGAGCCATACAAATTTCTCATTCACTCGTTTTTGCACCCATATTTTATGTAAAGGAAAGTGGTTTGTTATTATTAAACAATTAATAACTGCATACAAGTCCGAATCTTCTAAAATTATCATTTCATTCCTTGTATAAGATTTGTCTGTATAAATACATTTTATATAAAAAATTTTAATTATAAAACAAAAACATATTTTTATAAATAATGGGCATTTTTCAGTAAGAGACAAATGACACAATGAGTAGATCTAGTAAATCATTTCATCTTTGTTTATCATTGACGAACAATTAGGATGAAACAATTTTCTATGTTACAATCATATCAACTGTTGGAAAACATCCAATATGAATAAATATTTCTTACCGTGTATTAGAATAGAACTTATTTTATCATATGTGTTTATAATATTCTGTGATACATCTCTAAAAAATATAGAAAAAGATATTAAAAAAATATAAAACATTAATTTTAATATAAAAATTTCTCGATAAATAAGTATGAGAATAACTACTTTAGTGAAGAAAATTTGTTATATATATAGTTACATAAGACAATCTAGAAAAAAATGAACTCATCACAGATCCTGTACACATTGTGATGAGTGTAATCATTAACAAACTGGGTATTTCATTAAAATCGTAATCTAAAAAAATCTAATAAAAGTACATAGAATTTAAGCTATAAAACTTTCATAAATAATCAACTTAATACGTTCATTATTATGCTATCTGTTATTCTTATTTATCAGAAGAAAAAAACTAAAAATATAATTGCAATCGCTCGTTAAGTTGCTAAATGTTTAAGGATCGTCTGAAGAGGATCTTCTTAATAAGACGAAACATATATTGTCTATATACAAATGTTCATTTAAATTTTAATTAAATCTTATTGTACTTTATTAATGTAACATTTTCAATCAATATTTTTTTATTCTTATATGTCCTTATAATATTTGTTTAAATTGTTAAAAAATACAAACAACATAAATAATGATATTTTTCAATTTTGCAAATGCGAGAATAATATTACTGTAGGTACCTAAAGTTACTGATTTATTAGCGATTATTTGAGAATACTCAGTTAAATAGTGTAAAATAGTAGTAATCACATCTATATGTTTAAAAATAGATGAAAAAAATGGCATATTCTGATATATTGTCTCTGTCAGTATCTGCAATCTGTGTAGAAATAAGAACATTAAATTAACAAAGATGAAAGCAACCTCTATGTCTCTTATTTCCATTTAAAAATTCTATCTTTATTTACCTCTTTACCATATCATCGTTAGGTTGAAACCTACACTTTTGTATCATATCAAATATACCATCTAGCTTCTTCAGTAGTTCCTAAAAAAATACGCATATAAAGCAATATTATATGTTACATACAAAAATTGGAGATTCTTTTGGCAATAATATTAAATCTTATAAATTATCAACAATGTATTATTATACACTGCACATATCAATATTCACTTTTTCTTTTTTATCATCATAATTTAAATTAGTATAATATTCATTTAAAACTTTCACTTGCTTCATGAATGTTAATCTAATTCTATAATATTTGGAAGAAAAAAGTAAATTACAATCGCTCCTTTTATGAAACAATACAAATTTATGGGAACGAAAAGATGGGAGGGGGAGGGGGGAGGAAAGTTTGAAATTTCTAGAAAATATAATATTCATACTTAAGAAGTAGGGAGCAAATCATATATTGTTTATAGTCATATGTGACATTCGCAGCATGAAACATCCATGTTTAAACGACATCTCTGGAACATTTTTCAGCAATAAATGTTACAACGTTCCTAAAATGTTGCTGAAATGTCCCAAAATATTTTTTGCTTATTGGGGAAATTATTTCAATAAAGTTCCTCGAGAAATAATTCACCTGCTCCTTTTGCCATTACGTTTTCTCCCTCAAATTTTTGCCATTCGTAAAATAAAATATTCGTTAAGAAATAAATCTTGATTTTTTAATCACATTTAAAAATCATTACCGACCTTAACAAAAAAAATTTCTCATATATTTTGTTATCTCATACAATATACAATATTTGTTATCTCATACAATATACAATATTTTTTACTATCTATTGCATTATCTCATATATATTTTTAGAAATTCGTTATATTTTAAATATATGAGCATTTTTGAAAAAGTATATATTATTAAATTCTCTAAATTTCATAAGTTTACTTTAAAAATTATAGAACGAAAAATTTCAGAATATTTTAGAGTTCACAAATTATGTATAGAATTCTAGAAAAGATAACATGATATATAGTTTTTTTCATCATCTTTTATTTCGATTAATATAAAAAATTTGAGAAATTTTCTAAGGTTAAATTATACAGAAATTCTGAAAAATCCTGAAATTAAATAAAAATTCTAAAAAATTATATAATTTTAAAAAATTTCACTAGAAAAAAACTACATGAACATGTTCGAACGTCGCGATTCGAAACACGGAAGTAATTAAAGATCGGGCAATGTGTTATTGGCCAAGTTAAGAAAGAACTCGATTGCACATATCATGTTGTTATTATCTTTTCGAAAATAGAGTAGAAATGTTCGCAGACAAACAGATTGACAAAATATACTTTTTTGATAAGTCTAGAATTGACAATTTATGAAAAAATCGGAGTAATATATATGACGCAAGGTATCAGAGAATATAAAAAACAGATGGCTTTTTCAAAATCATCGAAGTTAATAAAGAAAAATTCTTCGAGGAGAAATGATGAAAATTATCCTGGATCTACAATTTTTTAAGGAATGAACGAATCACTCTCCTCGCATTCAATTGTTGGTCAATTTCTTACAGTTTCCCAGCAAACGAGAATGGATTAAAATGGATTGAAATTTTTTTCTATTCGAATGCGTATTTAAATAGCAAATATTTTTTTTGGATTTAATTGGATTCAATTGGATTCAATTAGATTCAGTTGGATGCAATTGAAAAACTGCATTTCCTATTCAAAATTTTGAATTAAACAGTATTCACAATGTGTTGTGTGTGCACAGAAAAAGCTAATATTATTTTCAAATTGAAAGGGATAGAGATGTGCTCCATGCAATTCTTATAAATGAATACAATGTTCAGGATTGAAAAGCATTCATTTTAAGTCGTGAATCAATATTTCTGAAAATCTGAATTCATTTCAATTCATTTCAATCCATTCTCGTTTACTGGATTGAAACTTAAAATATCTATTATAAGTTCGGACTTATGCGTGGTCTACAATGGGCAGTAGCAGTAGTGAAACTAATGGATTAAAAATACTTTTTCATAACACTCGACACTCACTTTTAGCGTCAAAGCAGATTACGTGATAAAAATTGATCAATATTAAGCGTCAGTTTCAATCACAAAATTGTGATCTATTTTATCACAATTTAGCTAAAAATAAGCGTGTATAGCAATTACACATGAGCCAGTTGCGCACAAACTAATCACAGTACTAAAAAAAATATAAAAAAATTCCCTAGGCAGAAGTCGCTGTGATTGGATGGCAGTGGGCAATTGAACTACGGTGTGCAAATGAATTGTTCCAAAAATAAGCATCGAGAGTCAGCATGAAAAGGAGTATCTTTAGGAGTCACTTTTAGGAATAAGCTTAGAAATCGAGCAATCATAGGCGTTTAGCAGAACGTTTATTTTACAACTGTTAGAACTTTTCTTTGCACTGATTGGGTTATATTTTTAGATCAAGAGGAATGGTCCAATCTCAGCAAAGAATCATAAAATGGTTGCAAAACTGTTGTGTTCTGCTAAACGTAATCATAAATTATCCTCCTCATGAATGTGCTGTATGACTATTGAATGATCTACAATGGCAGTATCAGTAATGCTTGAGGCTGTAAAAGTAATGCTGATTTTATAATGAGTCGGTAGTTGGAAGTTTTTAATCTTAATCGATGAAGTTGGCTATTGGTCAAACTTCATCGGTAAGACTTAGGCCGGATTCACATTTTGACGGAAAAGTGGAAAACGAAAAAGCGGAAGCCAATCGGAACTTACAGTTGTAATAGGCGATACATTTCACTTGTTTGCTTCTATCTTTCCGCAAGTTCTGATTGGCTTCCTCTTTTCCGCTTTCCGTTTTTCCATCAATCCGGCTTTAGGATTACTGATTATCGATCTCATAGAATCAGCGAAAAAGCGGGGAGCACAGACTCTTGCATAATGCATAACACGTAACGTATAAGAAAATTAAAATCTTTCGTTTCCTTTTTTTCATAAAATAAAGAATTCTGATTGATTGAACTCCTTATGCCTTATGTGTTATGCGTTTTGCAAAAGTCTGTGTTCCCTGCTTTATCCTCGGATTCCTTGTTTTGTTGATAATCTCAAAAATTTTCCTAGGGCCGGCCGTCTTCGATAGACAGGGAGCATAGATGAGGAGTATAAAAAATTTTATATAATGATGTATATACTTTAAATAAATCTATTTGTTAAATTTGTTTTTATGTGCTTTCCTCTTATGTGATATTCTAAGTACCTCTAGAAATTACACATATATGCTGCTTATTCAGTTTGCAAATAAAGAACCAACGAAAGTTGTTTATTTTGTTATATTGTAAGTTTGATGGGACACTTTGATAATGAAAATTTTTTAATGAATGAAAATTAACGAATGGAAACTATTTTAGATTATTTAGATTAGAAAAAGAACGCGTGTATGTCGGCATCGTATTTATTTGTTTTACTCCAAACATATATGTATAATATATATGTAGTATCACACGTGCGATGGAGATGCGAATGTTTTTACACGTTACCTCATAATTGCTATCATAGTCATAGTCATAATTGCTAGTCATAAATCTTCTTTATGAGAATATAGTATGTTGAACGTTACATTTTTAATACGTGTAATAAAAATACACTTGCATTTACGTACAACATTCAAGAGAAATGATAAATCACGTGAGCTAACCTTTTCATACTGTGCACATCACATTCGAAAGAGACAGTTGCATTCATCTCCAGCCAGTGGTCCCTGGAATGTATTGTTTTTCGGAACGAGTAATTTTTCTCTGGAAAGTTTACGAAGCTTGTATAATGAATAGTTAGTACCAACTTTACCGATAGTTTATTTGTAAATTTTATTTAATAGGTAATTAAATATTATAATAGAAGAAATGTGAATACTTATTGTTCTTTTTTTTTAATTTATAGTAGAGCCAAGAAACTCTGTCGATTAGAAGTCGTATCAGTGTGTAAAGAGAAAAAGAATGTTATTGTACAATATGCAGAGGAGAAGGGAATCATTGTTAATGAATGGCCTCTTGAAAACAATCCACAGGATTTTCATATCGGGATAGTTGTCGCCTTTGGCCATCTGATACCATTAAATATTATAAATTCTTTTCCACTGTAAGTCACTTTATTTATCCACACATATTCAGTCTATAAATTGTTATTAATATACCTATTTTTTGTCATAGTGGTATGTTAAATGTTCATAACAGTCTATTGCCACGATGGAGAGGAGCAGCTCCAGACATTTATACCTTAATGAAAGGAGACACACAGACAGGAATTACAATCATGAGGATAACAGAAAAGTAAAGTCTTTTAAAAATTTGTTTCTTAATATTATTTTTGAAAGATCAGCACATAGTTTGAAACATTTTCTCTTGCTCGTATTTTCTTTTTATTGTTTTCAGTAGGTCTCATAGGAGATTTTAGTCATATTTTGTTTAAATTAATATATAGATTATTTCTCTCCAACACAAAAGATTTTATAGATATTATGTACATATTTCATTATTTTTCCAATTTTTTAGTTGATAAAAAAACGTAAAACATCATTTGCATTCAAGTTTTATTGGTAGAAGAATGAATATTACAATCTTAATATTATTTCGATTGCACCATTTAAATCAATAAACGGTTCTTTATTACTTCTATGTTACTGCAGGTTTGATACTGGAGACATAGTAACACAGGAAAAGATAGATATTCATGCAGATGAAACTCGACCAGAATTAAATATGAAGTTAGCAAAGCTGGGTGCGAATGTTCTAATTGATGTGATAGGAAAATTGCCACAGGTATTATCTTCCTCGAGGCCTCAGGGAAAATTAGGTGTGACGTATGGTAATTTGTTTTTGCTGCTGTACTAAGCGACAAAATACATTAATATTTAACTACTTAAATTATTTCTTGATGATTACACTTTGTAGCACCTAAAGTTGCATCAAAGACCTCTTTAGTGAAATGGGACGAGATGACGGCGAAGAACGTTTATGATCTGCAGCGTGCTCTTCTAGGATTGTACCCATTAAAAACCAAGTTTGATGGTGTAACTATAAAATTGTTGGATGTCCGGCAGACGTCGAAACCGGAAGATGGAAGAAATGTGGATATACCAGGTAATTAATCATTATTCCTGCATGATTCGCTGTGATACTAAGTAAGTACCAAGGATTGGAAACAGTTTATTCCTAGGAAGAAAATGAATTATCTGAAAATATAATTATTGTATATTTGGAGATGAGATGTGCATGATTAATGTGGTAAGCCTCTTCCAGGTTTCGCAAGATTTGATCGGAAAAGTAATGCGTTAGTTGTGACATGTAAAGGATCAAGTTGGATCTCAACAATGAAAGTAATTGTGAAAGGTCATTCAGTTATGAGTGCATTACAGTTTAGAAATGGATTTATACGGGGCAGAAAGAAAGACTGGATATTATTTCAGAGTAATGTTACATAATCTATAGCGCTGCTTCTGACATCAATGCTACTCTTTTGTAAATGTATATGACAATTTCATTGAGAAACAGATAATGAATATTAAATTTTTATTTACTACAATAATAAAATTTAATTTAGAATGTACAAAATGTAATATTAACGCAGTGACTATTGTGAGAATAATAAATTATTTATTACATATGTTAATGTTTCTTTAAAAACAGAATATGATGAATTGCTTTTTGCTCATTTCTGATGATTTTGCATGTAAAATAATATCAAAGTTCTTGTCTCATGCGAAAATATTCTTTTGTATATTCCTTTTATTTCTCTCTTTATAATAATTTATTTAATATCTAATAATTTATTTAATATCTTTTATCATAGAATTCCTATATAAAACTACAAAGCATTACGAAAAAAATCAATAAAAGAAACAACGAGAAATAAGTAGCGTGAACTATGCTAAATTTCAAATAAATCAGTTTTAAGTGGAATTGCAATAAATTTTCGTAGAATTCATTTTTCTTCAAATTACAGCAAAGTTTCTCTCTTCTATGTGTTCTCGTGTCTTACAAACAGGGACTCGGATCGAAATTACATTATGGATTAAAATTTCGGCTGGTTACTTTGGCTGATAATTATGGTCCGAAAATACTCAACTTTCAGTTTCAGTGTCGATTCCAGTTCTTTTGAATTTCCAGTGTAACTATGACCGTTATATAATTACCGAAAACAGAAACTGAAAAGGACTGAAATCCAAACAAACTCGGTAACTGTTACGGTAAAAGAAACTAAAAGTTGGATTTAGCCTCGGACTGTTATCTGGATCGAATTTTTCGGTCCGAGTCCCTGCTTACAAAAAAACAGAATAACACTGAATAACTTATTTATATAAACGTAGAATTGGAGCTGCAGATAGAAAATTGTTGATATTAAGTCTCAGTTTCAGAGGCCTGAAATGAAAGAAATATTTTTACTATAAAAGTCTCTTTCTTTTATTGTGTTTAATGTGCCAATGATATATCCACATTGACAATAAGCGGAAGACACAAAATGGAGTTCAGAATGCTTCAAGATATCATTCTATTTTGCTGTACATCACAAAAAAATAAAAATAAATATAATAATTTAATTTACATTGGATAAAAAATTTTTTGTTCCTATTCCCCTGTAATATTAATTTTTTAATTTTCATAAGACGATATATCTATCTTTTCTATTTAATTCACCTCGAGAAATCAGCTCAAATCAATTTATTCATGTAGAGATTAAAGTACTTTATATTTTGTCATAATTTTAGTTTATTGTCTCTATTATCAATGTATATGTCTCTATTGTCAATGTATGTGCAATTCGTTCTCTCTTAATTAAATGTTGGATAGAAAAAGAGAAATTATTATCTATATTATAATTACATTATAAAAAATAGTTTCTTTTACACACATTGTAGTGCTATTTAAAAACTTCTATAAATGTATATAGAGACAAAATAGAAAGTACATTAATCTAATATTAAAAAATTGGTGTCTATGGGCAGTGTAAAAATTTATGAACTTACACTAGGATCGCAGTCGGCACAGTGCCACGAATATCCTCTCCTTTTTGGAGATTTTTTCACAGGAGGATCTAAGCATGTAAAGTGATAGCATTTCTTACATTCGTCACACCTGCAAGAATTAAATACACGACATAAAAAGTTATAATATTTCTCAATTTTAGCGTCTATAATTTTAAAATTCTAATTATCATTTAATATAGTACTAACATAACGAGATTTTGGTTGGTGCCGGGAGTATCACAGACGTTACATTGTGTCATAAGGTCTGTATCTTTCCCTCTCTTCGTTCCCGTTGACAGTCGACCACTGCTATTCACAGATACATTTACTGGAGGTACATTTGCAGCCGGAGGTGGCACAGGTGGTGGTGGTGGTGGCAATGTAATTTCAGTACTCGAAGTGGCTACAAACATTTGCGGGCTCGATTCCGAGTCTGTGTGACCTTCCGGCCGACGAATTGGTTTTATCTATATTTAATTAATTAATATTATTAATGTTCAAATCAACGTAGTGGTAAAGTGGAAAAATAATAAATACTTTTATTGTAATCCTTCTATGAATCTCTGGTTGGCTTTGAATTTCTGGATTTTCTATATCTAAACTTTTTCTTTTATGCTTTCTTTTTCTCTGTTTGATTCCAGTTATCGGATCTGGAGAATATCTTTTATGCTTCTCCCTAAGAAATATTAAGTATTTATATGTATTATGTATTATGTATATTAAATAATATTAAATAATACTTATTTGCATAAATACGATGAATATATAAATTATTTCTTCCGATCATTTCGCACCTTCTCCTTTTTTTCCCACTTCTTTGAGAAACCACTTCCGTTCCATCCGCTGAAGCTACCATGTATTCTGGTGAACCTTCTCTTATGGCGATATTATTAACAGATTGTTGATTGTATACCGACTCAGATATTTGCGTAGATTCTACGGTTGACGGTTGCGGTCCCACTGGTTTAATAGTTAGCTGTAAAATTTTTTATATCTATATTTTATACCTATACTACTCCAGAGTTAAATCTTAATCTTCATTTATTTATAAAATAAGTATAATATAAACAATAATAGAGTAGTAATACCATATTATCAAAATAAATACCTTTGGTGTTGTATGTGTGTCAGGAGTAATAACGTTTGTTACATTACTGATAGAATTTTTTGATGTAGTAGGCGTGTTTGACGTCATGGCTGCTTGCACTTCTTGTGGTGGTGTAGGCATCGAATTAGCCTCATCCTTACAATGTCTTAATTTACGTGGTGCCGATGTATCCACACGTTCCACTTCTGATCCCGAGGATTCCTTATCGCATTCGGAACATTGCCTGCAAATTACAACATTAAAAAATGTAATGAAATTGGAATGTCAAACATTTATGTTTTCATACATACCATCCCATTTGTCTCGTTTTCTTAGGCATTCGTGCTAAAGGGGGGCTTAAACAAGATAGATGATAGTGCAAATGGCATGTGTCGCATTTAGCGAGAAGATGTTGATTAGTCGAACGTCTACAAATGCCGCATTGATGTCGTAAGGTTGTCAGCTCACTTTTGTGATTTTGTTCTTGCGCTTGGCTGCTCAACACTCTACCCTCACGTATACCTTCAGCACCTTTACCCACAGGGAGTGGAAATCCAACACCCATCTTCAAAGCAGCTGCTGTAGGCACACCTAAGCCTGTACCTGTAGAAAGTTCTTCGTGTATCGATTGCTTTTAAAGATTTAAACTCTATAACTTACCAAGCGTGGGTGCTATTCTTGGCTTTACAAGATCAGCGATCGATGGCAGAGATTTCACGAAACCGGCGCTTTTAAGTACTTGATGATACAATTCTATCTTTTCTTTCAATGTCACGTTCACTCTAATCTGTTCTTCATTATCCTTCATCACTTCATCATATTTTCTATCAAGTCTCTGTTGTTCGTTTAATAACTGTGAGTTAATGTCAAGAAGTTCTTGCAATCGTCTCTTCATCGATGTTACGCGTAAGTTGCGATCCAAATAATAACCAATAAATTCTACGCTGAAAGCGGGAGCAATATGCCATTTTTTTCTAACATCTACTAACGCCACCAATTGAGACTCTTGTGCTTCCAGAGCAGCCGTATCAACACCCATTAGTTCAGCCTTTCGTGCCAATTGACGACAAGCGGAAGCAGATGTAGTTAATAAACGTGGCATCTTTTGTGTAGGTACTATAATTAATATCTACTTAGAAATGTATTTAAGAATAGATATGTATTTGTTAGGAAATATTATTAAAACTTACCCCATGGTGGCGGACGCGATGCTTTGTGAGCTAAATACTTGTGTCTATGCTTGGCCAATTTTCTTTGAATTCTACGTTGTTCATCCGAATCTAAATGATTAGGTTGTTTCAAAATCTGTTGCCGATACTGTGCACGCATTTGTAAAGCTAGCCAATTACGTCTACGTCTACGAACGAGGGATTTATCAGAATGCAATTTGCAATGTGCGTAAAATGGATCAGCTTGATCGACTTCTTCACTGTGTGCTTCGGATAGTAAACCATCTCTTTGTGCACTATAAAAATGATGTCTTGTATTTTATATTTGTAATACACATAAATTGTGACAAATAATAATCTTCAGATGTATTGTTAATAAAAGTATTACCAGGTTACATGAAAATATGTATGACACATTCCGGCATCACATTCAATGCACACACCGGTGCGTGCGTAACATGAATCTTCACACAAAGAACATGTTTTTGCACCCCATTTACTATATGCCATTTCAAATAATGTCACGCTTGACAAACGATCAACCTAAGATACACACATATTTAAATTAGTATTTAAAAATCATAAATATAAAAAATTACACAATACAAGATTTACTTACTTCACCAAAAGCGACACCAGGCACGTATAGAGCACACACTAAATGAACCCATTTTCCGACATCTGTTTCTTTAAAAATTCCACCCTTGTTAGGACAGAGTTCACACGATGGATCTTCGATTCCTGCGCTACAGGCTTCGCAGAACCATGGTGCCGATTGGCATAAAGAGTCAGTGCTTGAAAAACTTTCTACGTCAGATACGCCGTAACAGCCTAAAATTTTTGTTCGTAAAACAAATGTAAATAAAAATTAAAAAAAGAACAGATGTACTTATGTTTTCAATTAATGTACCTTCATGAACACTGACTCCACAACCATCACATTCTACAATTTCGTTTATGTCATCACTCCTGTCTCCTAAGCAACCACAGCAAATTAATACTTTATTTAGTTTATCATCAAGAGGCGCACCCTTCAGAGCTTGTTGACGAGCTTGCTCAATCACATCTCCCACAGTTAAGCCAGTACCATCTTTTCCTCTCAATAATGGATCTTCCAATGAATCGTCAGATTCTTCAGATGCATCTTCTTCTTCTTCTATAAAAATATATATTAAACAACCATTATTTACTAGATTAAATAAATTTTTTTATTTCTTTGTTATTATTTTTACAACAAAGCCTACTTTTTCAATAATATTTTATAATATGTATTTTATAATTTGCCTTTGCAATTTGCTGTTTGTTTTTTTCTTCCATGT
>Ga0157364_1000376_pt1 | contig 28730 bp, 8 predicted proteins | sample AttsexASBM2_FD_111476 | JGI IMG/M metagenome (GOLD analysis project Ga0157364, IMG submission 111476) | Fungus gardens microbial communities from leaf cutter ant in Ribeirão Preto, State of São Paulo, Brazil - Atta sexdens ASBM2 | ecosystem: Host-associated > Fungi > Mycelium > Unclassified ... | reverse complement strand
ATCCCTTCGTGGACAGGCGACCTTATTTGGAATCACTCCCTTTTATTTTGTAAAACTTTTTGTCCGATTTTTATAAAACTTGGTTCATGAGATAATTTGATAACGCTTTATTCGAATTTAAGATCGAAAATATAAAATTTAAATAATGAATCCATTATGGCGGACAGAAATTAAAAAAATTGATCTTATTTTGATAAACTCAGTATTTATTATATCAGAGAATTTTTAATTTAAAAGTAATATCGAGTTTCCAATTTCGCGCTTTATTTGAAGTTCATCAGTGCTGTGCAAGCAGAACTGATTTCCATATTCTGATTGTGAGGCCATTAGATGTTCCTTTATTGAAGGTTATTATTCTTTTGAAACTTAATATTTTTAGACAAACTCAGAGATATCAAGAACCTCTTAAAACTGACCTTTACAATAATCAGATTATTTGTTTGAAATTGAAGTTCTGAGACCAGAATCAGAGTATTAATTATAAATTTTTGATCAGGATACGTTATCAGGATAAGTTATCACAAATTTACTAAATACTAAATTTTCAGCTATTTTGACCGAAAGTATTGGGTTGTCCGGAAAGTTCGTGCCGATGTTGAAGGAAAATTGAAACGCAGAAGATTTAAATTTTAGTTTACATTTATTAAATTATATAGATTAGTCAGCATGAACTTTCCGGACAACTCAATACTTTCCCATAAGAAAATTGCGGGATCCTTTAACTACTCCAAAAAGTCTTACAAAACAAAATCTTTTTTAAGTTTCCTTATTATAAAAGCTATCATCTACAAAAGATTAATCATAAGCAAAGCAAATAGCAGATTTTCAAATATCAAAATTGCCAATACTTTGTTTGCGTATTAATAATTCTGTTTTTAATGTATTATAAATTATCATTTTTATTATAATTTGGCGGAATTAATGATAAGCTTTAAGGAAGCCAGGAATTAAGAAAAGCAGAAAATATAAAAAGGAAACATATGCAAAATAAAATATATAGGTACAGATGGTAATTTTAATACCGTAGTTTCGATTCAAGAGCGGACTCGAGTACCTGGGAACCGTCTTCGACAAACAGCTTCGCGGCAAATTACTTGGGAATGTCGTTCACGAATGTTAGTGGAAAAACGAGAAAAAAATCGGTCCTTTTATAAAACGATTGAAGCGCGTGGTAATTCTAAAAAGAGAAAATTTCAGTGAAAGAAACGGGCATCAAAGCCTCTATAGAGAAAATTTGAACGGCGTCCTTCTTTTTCCGAACGAGGGACGCATAAGAGAGTACATATATATAGTACACATACTTATATGTATATTTGCTTGATATACAGGTTGTCCCAAATTTGCAATTTAAAATACTATAATAAAATAATAAAATATAATAATAAAATAATAAAAAAGTTCTCGAAAAATTAAGTAAAAATCTTGGAAAATTAAGTAAAAAAATTATTTGTAAATTTTTATTTTAAACAATAATTTTCGAGATATAAGAGTTTAAATATAGCCAATTATATATTATTTAAACAACTATCTGCCTACGAATTGCGAGTGCAGTAATATTATGTCCGTGTTATACTACACATTGAAGATTGAAGATTACGAATTAAAGATTAGAAATTGACCAATCAGATTAATTTTAATTTTAATCTGTTTTGTTCCGATTAGCTGAATTCTAATTCTCAATTCGCAATCCTTAATCTCTGATGTGTGGTGTAACACGAACATTAGTGAGCACTAGTAAACGCTCCTCTTTAAACTTTAACGCGCCTACCAATACTGCAGGTGATCCATCTAAACATAGACTGTAATTGACCATATTTAAGGACTTATTCTGTAATCCTTAACTGTAATTGTAGCATTATAGTTGTTAAAATTTGCAGAATAGACCTCTCAAACTGTTATTTCTCAGAAACTATTATTATAAATAAAAATAAAAATTTACAAATAATTTTTTTATTTAACTTTTTGGAAACTTTCTTGTTATAATATTTTGAATTGCAAATTTTGGAACACTTTATACATATACGGTGTAAAATAACGATTCTGCTCAATTGAATTGAAAATTTCATTATAACCGATTAATGGAGATATTATTTGAATTCAATGAGAGTACGCAATTTTATATCATACATACACTTGTAAAGCTCTTACAAAATGAAATGCGAAATATACGATAATAGTCTATTCATTGAAATTAATCGGAAATATACACATAAAAGGAATAGAATTTTAAGTACATTTATTTCGTGATACGCATTAAATATTTCGTAAAATTGGCACGTGGTATTCGGCATTTCAAAAATTTTCATTTCTTGTGGCACACAATGGTTGTGTAGATTACTGGTAATAATTACTACAATAATTACTACCTAACGATGCTTAAATTCATTTAGAGTACGTTTCACAACGCGATTATGTTATTCAAAATGCGGAAAATGCACGAAAGTATGATGGCGCAACAGGTATAACATCGCTGTTATACAGATGGCATGTGAAATTGACCATACAATTTTCAAATTCCTTCCACTGTTTAGGATTTGTTCGTTGCAAGTTAATTTACGAGACGTTGCAAGTGTCGAACTGATCGTAGTTTCGCGCGATATTTTATCTACCTTATTTTATCTACCTTGTTATTTCTTTATTTCATCAAAAAATGCATTGAACAGAGTGCAAATTAACGAGAGTACAAAATCATTTGCAATTGGTGTCTGTGAAGTTAGCACATTTTATTAATTTTCAAAAAATAATGATTGTTTTGGTAGCACTTTCCATTGTTCTTTCCTTTGTCACTTTCTATTGTTCTTTCAAAAATAACAAAATGTTTTGCATTTTTAATATCAAAAAATAAAAAATAAAGAAATGACTAAGAAATAGCTAATTTCACGTTTCAGCTATTATATTCTGATAAATGTTCTGCTGAAAATAATCAGCACGACACATTTCCGCCAAGTGATTATGCTGGTAGCCATAATTAAAATTATTTAAAAAATGTTTATAAGGCAGAACAACCTTTATAATTTATTCGTATAGAATTCGAGCGGAATGTATCAGAATTATTGTCAAAAATGCCCAAAGGTATCGGATCGACATGTTTCCGTGGAATTCGAATATTATAACCTGTGTAAAAATTATTAATTTGAATTTTGTCCTGAAACATCATATAATAATCAATCTAGTTTAAAAAAAGGGAACACTTGACAGATGTCGTAATATTCGATAGCATCTGGTACTTTAGAGAAAATTATGCTATGCTGGAACGTAAAGTTAGCACAGCATTTCTTTATTTTTGACTTTTTGATATTAAAAATGAAAATAAAACGCAGAACATTTTGTTACTTTTGAACAAACATAGATCAAAAGTGCTACCAGTCATTATTTTTTGAAAATTAATAAAATACCGTGCTAACTTCACAGACACTCACAATTGTCGTATATTATTTATATTACTAATAATTAGTATCAAACTTGATCGTAAAATAACTATTTTTCTGCAAGTATTGCTACACAGGAATCCGAAAAGAATAGGAGACCTAAGGAGACGCGTCGAATAACAGCGGCATAAAATCCTGAAATGAGTAATTTAATATTTATTTCTTATTTGCTGATAGAATTTGTTTATTCTTATTTATCAGAGTCTTTATTTCGATTAACGGAAGATTTAAAATAAAGAAATTTACTAAATATTTATGCTCAAAGAAAAAAAAACAAATTTTTTTAATGTACACGAAAAGAACAATTTTGTTAAAATGACTAAAAATTTAGTCATTTTAGCTAGATACAAATTTAGTTAGATACAAATCTAAAAATAATTTTGTTGGACTAATTGAATAATTATGTAGGACACTCAAGTCAGAATATTAAAATTGTTTGCAGCATTATTCATTATATTTGAGTTTCCTACATAATTTTATTTTAATAGTCCAACAAAATTATTTAAAAATCTGTATTCAGTTCAACTTTTAGACATTTCAGCAAAATCATTTTTTCCATGTATGAATAGTAATTTATTTGACACATTGATAAATTAAAAGGCTATAACAATGGGTTCTTATGTAATCAAACATGTAATAGTGGTAAAAATAGATAAGGGACAGATTTTTTATCCCAGACGTTTCCACAAAATGTTAGTCCATTGTTGCAATAAGCACTTCAATTAATTTTATTAAAGCGTAGAGAAAGAAAAATATTGAAAAAGTAATTAAATTATTTTAATATGAGCTAGAATTATTTTTAGTTAACTTTTATTAATTTGTTTGTGATACTTAAATAATTATCCAAATTCAATACTTAAAAAAATAGCAAACATATTTCAAATTTTATCATCAAATATTTATATCTATATATTTATTGTTTATTTGATTTTGCAAAATTATAGATAAACACACACACACACACACACACACACACACACATATATATATATTATGATCCTAGCAACTCGATAATGAGCTGCAATTGAATCATAGAATTAATTATCTAATCCGTAGAAATGATTATATTTTTGCTCTCTTTCAGTTAATTACATGTGAAAATAATGTATAATCTGTGATGTAATCCCATAAAACACATACGGTAAATATCTCTTATTTAATAATATAATGTCAATTACGCAAATAATACATAAAATGTGACATTTATTGTATATAATTTAAAAATTATATATTATCTATTATTTTTATTATTATCTATTATAATTATATATTATCATCTAGTTTGATATATAAAGATGAAAATTTTTATTGGCAGATTTTCAAATTAATCTTTTTTATTCTACTTATTTTATAACAAAAAGATAAAAACAATAATAAGAATAATAATTAATGTTGTAGGATTCCTTAATATTAAACAACTTAAAGACTACAATATAAGGGGAAATCAGCGCGCAAGTATAATGATGGAGATGTTGTGATTTATAAGTCCATTTAATATAAAGTATAAAAAATTAGTATAAGTTCGTATCGTCCGTACACGTTTCAAGTCATTCTCAACGGAATTAGTATAATTTAATTCAGTACAAGTAATGCATCAACCATGATTCCAATCATTCAATATCACAAAAAGGTTCCTTAGTTTCATCCTAATTTACTGGCTAGAAAGAAACAATTCTTATAAAATGAAGCGAATTGATGCAGCAACTTATACATACACAGCAGTTATCCAAATAAATTTTTTCGTCAAATAGAAAGAACGAAATGTAATAGTTGTTCACTCTTTGGTTACACAGAGACAAAAAAAAGTTTTGTTATATTTTATATTAAAAATGGACTTATAAACATCTCCATTGTGCATCGAGTACCGCGCTAAATCCTACTTCCTCTTACATTCTAGTCTTTAAAAAGATAAAACAAAGTTTGTTTGGATCAAATTAGATTAATAAAAAATTAAAACTAAAATTAATAATAAACAATTATGAAAACATTTTTCATGTAAGGCATATGAGACAAATTGTATGTTTGTACAAAAATATGTAGAAACCTTTAATTCTTTTTATAAAACGATTATGACAGAAGATATTTCCTAAGATAAAAGTGATGGGAAATATTCAACAAAACTTTCCGATCGCACTCGATTATTCCACTCTCGTAACATCGTCAAGGAACGAAATTTTGCCTGTCAAAGATAAATATTATTTTTCTCAACTCGCTCTCTCGCGTTCATGACTATCCGTTCCAAATTCTTGCAGATTCAGCGTTGACATTTACTGAACTAATCTATCTCCGGCGCACGTATTGTATTTCGAGCTTTTAACGAAACCCACCGTGCGTTTAAATCAAATCCCGAAATATCCGGAAAACTTTTGGCGAGGAGAAGGCAATCGGATAGCTCCGAAATGCAAATTCCTACAGGCATACCTACTTCTCTCTTCTTCTTTTACTCTTTATATCTTTCTCTTTTTCTCTCGTCCTCGCTTTCTGCGCTGCGTTAAAACTTGAACCGAGTATCCATCGTTTCCGAATTTTTTTTCGTTATTGTTTTCATTCGATCGATGCGTGACGATTCATCGCATCTCTACTTCCGTGCGAGTATCCTGCAATCGCTCCAACCTAACGCACGACGGATTTTCGCGTCGACATATGGATCAGAAACGTATATATATATATATATATATGTATATATATAGAGAGCATTGACGTTTGACTGGGCGACAAACTAATGCAGTTTGTGTGGCTGCACTCAGTTGATCTTACTATTCAAAGCTCTTACTGTCAAAAGATATAACGGATAACATACGATGACACAAAAGAAACATTTCACAGATTTGAACTTGCTTTTAAATCTATTTTGAATTTTCTTCTCAATAATGAAATTATAGATAATTACTAAAAATTTAAAACGTGAGTTTATACGGGATGTAAATGAATTAATATCACATATAGTCTACAAATATATCCCCATTGACTAAATATTAAAAAGAATTTACATGAACATAGGCCTAAAAACGCTTAATTTTTTAGATAGTAGGAATTCTATCGTTTAACATCAAAAACAATGTAAATGGAAATAATTTTTTAGCATTTTTAAATATTTGAACATTTTATTACAAAAATTGTTCAAAACGATTTCCTCTAATAGTCTGACATCATGGTTTTCAACTTTATACATATATCAACTATAAAAAAAATCTTTAATAATTTCAAAATTAAACGTTTCTAGTGTTTAAGTGTTCAAAGACATTCAAATTTATTACTTGTTTGATATTGTTAAAACAATAAATTTTTTTCTACTTAAAAATTACGTTTTCAGAACCTCGTTCATTGTTAAATTCACATAATGTCAAATTATATTCAATTTGAGTTAATAATTTCTATATGTCGCTATTGCTCTTACTCCATATATCATTAATTTGACTAAAACAACAGAGATAAATAATTTAACTCAAGAAAATGTATTAAATCTGATTCAAATTTAATTTATTATCTACTGCATATGGACAATGTTTACTTTGAAACTGATTACAGAAATGGATTTATTTTACATTTTGATACTGATAGAAGTTAAAAATAACAGAATGTTGTTTAACTCAAGAGACTGAATTATAATTGCTCTTTTGATCTAACAGTGCTTAAATTTGATTAATTTTTTTAATTTAGTTGATAGAAATACGTCTTTAGAATATTTGATACTTATTCATTTATATTTTATATAGACAGAGAAACATACTACAATAGCATAAATTAGTATGGTCAAAGAGAAATGTACCTATGTATATCTTCGACAATTTAAATTGATGCAACGATGCAAAATCTTCATTTTACCTTCTTTTAAGCGGATTAAATATAAGATAATGCGCGTAAAATATATAATGCATGTGATCTTAAGAATTTAAAGCACAGAAAAATGCTAACGATAAATGATAAGCGCAACAAGTGCAGCTTTGTTCAGCGAAGCGATTAAAAAGGCGACTGCTTTTACTTTGAGTCTTTTGTCTTCTTGCGTCTTATATAAAAATAAGAGTACTTTATCGTGGACATTTCTTTGATCGCTATAAATGACGCTATAAAGTCTTGTCCCAATCAATTGACGATTGTTTCGCGGAGATTGAGAATAAATCAGGATCGCTCAATTTGAAAGTATGCGTAACATACAAGAACAATCTTAATGCTTCACCGGACGGATTGCAAGATATTTGAAATGCAAGCAAAATATATTTTGCATGATATGCTAATGATCTTTTTTATTGCCGCTGAATTTGCAAATAAAATAAAACATTATCTATTTTTATCCCACGTAGTTTAATATAGAAATATAAATAGAGATTTTCTCTACTTTCTCTAAAAATCGCTTAGACAAAGATCGCTTAGATAAATGCATAAAATATTTATGTTTCATTAATCAATCATGCGAGCTCGAGAAACTAATCCGACATTCGAATAGTTAATGTAAAGAGTTATTTTAAAGAGAACTTATTTAAATTTAACTCAGTTGAAGCTACAAAATTCATGGATAGTCCACAAGTCACTTGCACGTACTCGATCAGTTTCGATGGAAATATAAATTATTCCGGCGTTCGAATTCGCGGTTGGTCACCGTGTTAAAACAATATACGTGTTTGGTTAACCATAGATAGCTAAAGAACGCATGCATCGTGTATAGCGGGTGTCATAAAAATAGGGAAAGAGTTACTTTTCTGTTACGTTTACAGTTATTTTTTATAATAATTTGATAATGTTGTAATTTTTTATGATTGTAATGATTACTAACTAAACGCTGAAACTACATTAAGGTTAGGAAAGTTACTTTGAAAAAAAAATAAATTATGCGTTATTTATTGAGAAAAATAATAAGTAATGAGTAATGAGTAATGCCGTAAAGTTACTCCATTAAGTTACATTAAAAAAGAACGAATTATAAATTAAGAATTATTTTTTTCAATAATGAATAACTTTTCTAATCCATAAGTAATCATTAATTGTTCCAACTCTGGTGTTACATCATAATAAAAAATTCGCAACGTTATTACCAAATCATTACAACAAGGTAACTAATAAGTAAAAAATAAGTAAGTAATAGCAGTTTATTATAGTACTAGTTACTTCCATTCCCAGAAAAATATCGTTAACAATTAATGATTCGGAATAATCGCGTGAAAAATGTTTGCCGGATAAGAAATATTCTTTTAGTAATCCTTAATAGATAATCAAAACGTATAACGTCATCATGTTTTAGATATTCTTAAGAATCCTTCAAAGCAAACGCGAGCTTCTGAAAATACATATTTCTCTCCTTCTGTCCGTACGTTTTTCTCAACGATACATATACATTTCCTTTTATTATTGTCGTCGACATGTAGAATCCGTATCAATTTGACACAAAAATACCGACATTTATCGTTGACATTTTATTATTGGTCATGCAATTGCGGATAAACATCACTGACGCGACGATTAAATGGAAGCGCGATTCGCGCAATGACAAAATACCTCGTATTCAAACGAAGCGAAAAATGAACGTTTCGAAGCAAGTATGTTCTACTGAAACGTGCGAAATTGAAATTTCTATTAAAGAGATAGCAACATCATTCGTGCTTCAACTCCGTTTGAACACCGAGCCGCTTGTTGCAGCTACTCAGATCACTCAGATTTATCATTCAAATTGATTCATTTTTTAAATTATTTAAAAGCAACTATATATTTATAATTTTAATACATTCCTAAAAGTTTGACACAATATGTGCACAGTTAGCCATGATTATAATTAATAATTAATATATTGAAATTTTTTAAGCATATTTCAAATTTTAAAAAATTTACTGAAATTTATGTAACAGGGATAATATAAATTGACGATATAATTAGTTAAAATATAACGTAGTTATAAGTATAAGTATATAGTTATATAAACGTTTTTTGAGTTGTATCACTTTTGAAGTAAGGGAGCGATATATAAGTCGTTATTATTCTGTTGATACACAAAGTAATAACGAATTAATAACGAATTAGTAACACGGAGAATAATTTAACACGGAGAAAAGATATTTATCGATCAAATTATGATTTTAACAAAATTGTCTTAATTTGCACAAATATGATTTTATCCTCATTTAACACATTGCGACGTGAAGGCGTATTTTTTACGATTACATTGCCATGACGAGTTTTTGTGGCTGAATATTTCTCCTTGTGCGCAATTTTCGAGCGTGATTTGAGAGGATCTTGATGTTCGACGATTACCACCTTGTGAGATAAGGAGGATTTGAACGAGAGAAACTCGATTGGTGGACGAATCGAGCGAACTCCTGCGTACCCTATGTGCAAAGAGCTCGACCTTATATCCATTGACAACTTACCTCGAGCTCTCGGATAATGGAGATAAGCACGAGAGTCGTTGGCGAAATCGGTTGCCAAGAGATAATCTTTCGAATGTTCAGTTACAAACTCTTAGACGTTGTACACTCGCAATGGCGGTTCTTGCGCGCGAAAAGAATATTACCTTTATGACTTCGTTAAGGAAGAACGTGTTGATTGAAAACCGTAATCGGATTGTCAATACGATAGAAACTTGATCTATGTGCTGATTTTCAATCTTTTGTCACATTATTAAATCAATTGTCCGATTTAACAGAGAATTTTCTTTGAAATATTTTAATAGATTTGATTATTGACATATCGCTCATTTATATATATTTATATATATAATAATGATAATTAAATAAATAAAATTATATTTTCCAGAAAATAAATAATTTATATTTATATTTATATATATAATTAAAAAAATTTTTTAATATTTTAAATTATTTTTATAATATTAATTTTAAAATGCAATTTCAATGTAATAAATAATTACAGCGGAATAAAAATATATTAAAATGTATTTTTTCTTTTTTCTTTATGTTTTTGTTCTTTTTTTACAAGCAACTAAAGAATGATGATTATATCATTGTAGCAAATGAATGATGTAGTAAATTAAAATCAACATATCTTGATTTATCACTAAATTATCAATGAAATTCCAAATACACGCATAAATTCTATGCACATCAATTTATTCTTTATAATCATTCTAAATAAGTCATATTAGCTAATAGTAATCAATATTTGTGTTTAATTTGCCTCTGAACATACAATTCCAATTCCAATATTATATAATATATTATATCAAAACGTTAATTAATAGACATTTAATATTTATATGTTCCTGTAATTAGTTCTAGTTGCCATCTTTAATAGTGATCTACATAAATTACTTTAGATTTTGCTTGCCCGTAGATTTTGCTTGTCCATTCGGATTTTTAGATCAATTTTAGGACATTGGTAATTCGAATCTCGTTTCGATTATATCTTGAAAATTTTTAGGCTTTCTAGCCAATGTATTTGCGGTATCTTAATATCGCCACGTTCAATTGTTTCAGAATTTTAAGGTTAATTATATAATAAAGATAGAATTTGATTCAAGGAGATGCACGCGTTACTGATACTAATATTTTTTTTATACGAATACTAATATTGCTATAGTAATAGAAATGTCGAGTAATAAAAATGTCGATTAATTGGAAACTAATAATAATGATAAATATAATATAATGATAATAAAATATAATAATAGATAATATAATAATATAATATAAAAATAATAATAAATATAAATTATAATAAGTAAATTATAATAAGTAAATTATAATAAATGCTTTCTTTGTATTCTTGTTAAACACGAGAGGGTGAGATGACATTACAAAAAAATTAGAAAGAAAACAATGAATAAAAAGTGTTATTAAAACAATGAATAATTAAGTGACTCATTAAAAAGTTATTTTGCTTCTTCGTTCCAAAAGTATAATAAAAATATGATCGCACTCAGAACGGGGTGTACTATTAAGAACAAAGAATTCAATAAAATGCAATAAAAAATTCAATGAAAGAGAGATGAAAGAATATTGACTTATATAGCTGGAGCAAATGAATATATCAATTCATATATTCATCGAGGCATGTACTTTAAATAAATAAGCACATATGGAACATTTTCTTAAAGCATTTGTTTTTATTAAAAAGGAGACTGAAAAAATTTTGTATGTAAAAGTAATATAAAAAAAATTTGTATGGCTAGACATCAATGTCTTTTTTGACTACATTGGCATTTACAAGCCACTATTCAGGATAAATGTTTCATGGTTAATGCGAAAGATTATTCACGAATAGCATGTGCTTCAGAAGCGCTTCTGCCTCATGTTTTTATTTTAAAAGGCTAATGCCTCCATCTCTATCTACTATCTTCTGCTAAAAAGCATTCACCTCACTCCTACTTCCATACAACTCATTTTGTATATTACACTCATTTGTCGGTTCGCATCTGTGTTCCTAGTTTTCATTTTATACCCCGATAAATTTTCCCTCGTCAGAAACTGTATCTCTGATAGACCTTCTATACAACTATCGACCATGCGGTCGCTTGCAAACGTCACTGATTATTATTAATTAGCGGTCCGCTGTGGGTGGTACATCGGTCACGTCATTAATCCAGGAAAGATGTCGAATTTTGATAAACGCTCGACACCGAAAAGCGAATGGCGGTAAATATTCGTCATCGGAACGGTTCGACGCGTTCGCACGTTTCACGAGCCAGCGAACATTTCGGTCGCATCGGCTATTTCCGACGTGTCAGAGGCGGGAGGGAAATTTTTTTGCACAGATCGATTTAATGTCTCTTCATTAGTCAGCGTTATTTTTCCCCGACAACCTTATCTAACACACACGGTTCTATTAGACACTCCATTATGTTTCGTTCGCACTTTACGTGTCATTTAACTTAATAACAGTGAATTAACACAATTGTATAAAAAATAATTGTATTATTATTTGGAATGACTATATATTTTAAGCTATATTATCTTGACGGGATATTATTTTTATCTTTCATAGAAATAACATAACTTATTTTTATGTGAAAATGTTTTATACATATATCTACCTTCCTGCGATAAAGGAATATTTAAGCACTATTTTCCTACAACTTTTTAATTAAATTTCTTAAATATTAAATTAGTAACTTCTTTTATAAGAAATAAATAAACATCTATAGTAGATATAGTAGATTCACAAAAATATTCATTTAAAGTTAACTCTAAAAATATACATTTTCTTATATATATTTAATCTACTTAAAAATTAAACGTGAAAATAACATATTTATATATAAATTAAAATTAAATAAAAAAAATTTATTTATTAAATACATCGATAACATTTATAAGTGTAAATTACTAAGCTTATTAAAAACTGATATTAGAAATTGTTGCCAATAACTGAATTTCTGTATACGCAATAAAGTTATGATACTTTATTGGTTGTCATAGCGTAAGAATCGTAACTGTAAAAATGTTATATCCCTCGAAATAAGCAGGATGTCAAAAAGATGGCAGATATACTGGATATTATTGTTATTTGAAGAAGTTAATACTGGCGCGTATCTATATAACGGATTATATATAGTGACCAGTCAGTCATAACTCGACTTTAATTTAAATTCCCTTGAGTGTGAATAATAGGTTTATAACAGCAGTAGTAGGAATAAATGTTATATAAAACGTGATCTCTATCTGGTCATTGACACGAAAATGCAAACAAGTATATCGCACCGCGATATACTTGTCTGCATTCTCGTGTCAACGACCAGATAAATTTTATACTGATGCTCCGAAAGATAAATTTTTTTTCTTTAATTAGATATACTGCACATCACGCTAGTTAATAACGAGAATGTTATTAATATAAATAACTTGAGCTAATAAATGAAGACGTAATAATTCATTCTTACATTTTTTCTTAATGATTTCATGAAAACATTAAAAATGTGAAGAACATTAAATATATTTTATTTCATAAAGAGATGTGTTTAATATATATATATGTTATAATACATTTTAATAGATTATATTTTAATATATATTATATGTATATGTGTGTTTAAAACGTATTTCTTTGAAGCTCTGTAGGATTTAAAAAGAATGGTTAATTATGAAATCGAAATTCCTTTTATTAATACCAGTATATTTACTTCTGTTTCTCTTCATTAAAAAAGAGCAGTTGTCAAATGAAATATGAAGATACAGGAAGATACTAAAATATTTGCTAGAGGATATGAATTTCAGTAGATCTTATGTCTATTCTCTTCTCGTTTTCTTCGCTGTAGCAGAATTGAGACGTCTTTGCAAGCGACACGAATGTGTCTCTCCGCAATCTCGCGTGTTTACTGACTGTGAGATATTCGATATACCAGTGGGACGGATGATATGGTACGTGGGTGTTGCCTCGAGTATACATTCGCTTATCCGTCATCCAAACTCTATGTAATAACTGTTTCACGACTAGAAATACTCTCAAAGATTTTTCTATCGACTTCGAGTATTTCAAATGGGATACGTTTCTAGAGAATACGTATTTTTACAGTACATAAATCGCGTTCCATGATGTCCATTTCATTCAAAGATAAATAACAAATAAATAAAAATTTATTATTTATTTTAGAATTATTTAATTAACATACACACTAGAAAAGTTGAAAATGCTAATAGAATATCATAAAACAAATATTAATTGCTTTATGAGTCTATTAAACTTAACTATCATTCAATATCGTTATTTATTAATAAAAAAGAAATCATACTTATTACGCAGAAAATCATTAATAATTATAAACCAAATGAAATACGAAAGCATATTTGATTTTCAATTAAATGATATTAAAAGATAATGAGAGAATTTGCTTTCATACATTTTAATGTTGTTAATTTACTCGTTAATAAAACAAAAATGTTAAAAAGTTAATTTCTCTTCATTCGCAGTTTCAATAATGAGATAAATCGTGAAGAGAATTCTTAACACCCGAATACATTGCGTATTTCAGTCACAAGTTCGGTTGCCACGGTGAAAGAAAGTGGATAAAGTATGCGTGTAGACAGACAGTTAGACAGTTGGGTTTAGCGCAAAGGGATTCGCTCGTGGGAGTTTGTTTTATTCTACTGCCGAAAAAAAGTCGGCACGCTCCACCACTGCTCGCTTAGAAACTCTTAGAAAAGTCTAAGCTTTCTCACAGAATAGTGGAAAAACGACAACTAGCGAAAACTTTGGTAGCGCATTAGCATCTTTTATGCGTCTCTCGACGGTGCGACTCGTTCTGCATTTTTTCCTCCCTCCAAAGAAAAAGTCTTTGAATTCTTCTCTCCTGGCACCCGCCTTTCTGTGCCCGCCAATTTTCTCGAACACGTCGCAAGCATTATTTTCTCGAGCCGCGCGTATAAAAGCGCTCCTCGAAGCACGCCTCGGGTATTTACAACCGACGAGGCAAAAATTCGGTTTTTCCGACGCGCGGTTATTTTTCGCAAGCTTCGAGGCGACAAACCTTTTCAAAGCTGCCCAGCTAATTTAACGCTGTAAAAACGCTTACGATCATACAATGAATCCTGAGGAAGTTAAAAGCCGACGTTGCATCAGTCAGAAATTCATGCGATCACTGTATTTAAAAGTTTCCATCTGTCACTTTTTATATATGTCACTTTGATTTATATTTAATTTAATTTAAGTTAATATACATATATTTGTTCTGATGTTGCTCAGTAACTTACAAACTGCGTACCAATTTTTTGCCGGGTAATACCAACGTCATTTTATAAATTATATATTTTGCAAAGGGCATTCCATTGATATATTATATGAAAAAACAGAGGACATTTTTTATTTCTGAAAAATTCATGAAGTTCCATCAAATGTTTAGAACAAATAGTTGCCATAGCGTTTAACTTTAAGACGTGCCCGTTAAATATTTTTAGAGATCGGCTGTAATTTCTACATATTTCGCCGCGGCAAAATGAAAATAAAGAAGTAATGCAAATGGTTGCAACACGTACGTTACTTATAATATAATAATGAAAAGAAATAGCTCTTCTTGTTTTGTATATGTTCAATTGATCGACGTATCGATCATTGCGTTAATCTTAAAAAAAAAATCGATTTATTAATATAAAATTGTTGTAAAATTCTGCAGATTTTTGTCTTCTTAAACGATTCTTCTTCATTTTTAACGAAGCTATTATTTAATGGAAGACTGAAGCGTAAATTTATCGGGGAATTAAACTGCTTTAATCGATATCAGAATTTGCGAAACTTACGTTACTTAAAAGTATCTATTGATTCATAATAAACGAAGCCCATAATATTGAAAAAAAGAAATCTATAATAAGAACGAAAAAAGTACATCAAAAGATTAAAAAATTCTTTATCAAACCGATTCTGCCTACGCAGAACTTTTTAATCAAATGTGCTCGATATTAACTTCTGTTCAACTTGGCTTAGGAAAAGTCATTCAATCACGGTTATTCGAATCACTTTCCGCCACGTTTCTTTTCTTCATCTTTCGACTTTTTGGCGCGTATCCATGCGGAATTCGACATTGAGAAAGCCCAAAAGTTTGATTCGTTAACTTGTGTGAAAATATATAGGGTTAACTTTTAAAGAAGCTTTATTTTAAAAGTTAATCCTATTTTGTATGCTGTGTAACAAATTTATTTTTTATTAAATATTTGTTTGCATAGTAGTAGTAGAATCTGACGAAATATTCACTAAATGTAAATGTATATTTATTTGATATAATTCTTTTATTATAAATTTTATTTTTAATAAAATTCAAAACATTTTTTTTAATATATGATTAAATAATTTCAAAAATTTAATTTATTCAACGCTATTCCTCGTTTCTTTGAGTCTAAATTAATCTTTTACATTTTAGATCTTTGCTCGTTATTTTCGACAAATTGTTACGCGTGGCATTATTGAGGGTGAAAAGTAATAGAACTTGCGGGCAATAGACGTTTACAAACGTTGCAGCAAGAAAATACAGTGTTGTTACACGGCGGATTCATCTTCTCGTAAAGAAGGGCTATGTTTAAAAATACCATCGTAATTACCTAAATGTTTTGTCTCGGTATCTCGAGAGTTTAAAAACAGACCCGTAAATTTATATATCTACTAATCCTGCAATATTCTAGTGCCAGGAATCCGTTCGTAAAATTGCATGAGTAAATTTAAAAGTAAATAAGTCGCACAAAATATAAATTATGTGATTAAAAATAATTGTTACATATGTGAACAATTTGTAATATTTTAAGAGGGATATATATATATATACACTTGTAAGTTTTTCTATATATATAGTATGTTTCCGCAAATTATAAATTATTATAGCAAGCAATAATTTCCTATTGAAAAAAATCTTGATAGCGTAGAAAATTTTGCAGTGAATTTCTGTGTTTTAGTTTTAGCGATAATAATAAATCGCAATTAATTTTACATTAGAAGAATTAACTTCGTTGTATTGCTATTAACCTAGGGATAGGCACCTGAGATATTTTTATATAATACCTCAATGACAAAAAAATGTCATTTGTTATAAAATATTGTTTTGTATAGATTGTTTAACATATATTTTTTTTAATAACTTTTTAAAATAATTCTTTACAAGTCTTTAAATGTGCAATTCCATAAAAAAAACTCGCAATAAAAAGCATTATGTTAATTAAAATTTTTATTTTTTAGAAATACTAATATAATAAACTATTTTATTTAATATTTATATGTTTTTTACTTTTTTTAAAATTACGGTTAAATCTGTATCTATAATTTTTTTAAGTACTAATACGTCGAAAAATTATTAATAATACATAATATGTATTATTAATATAAATGATTTTAATTGAAGTACAAGAACATCCTAGATGATCGTTCACACACAAAAAAACTCGTATGAACTACTTCCGGATTAATACGAATTTGGCAAAAATATGTTTCGTTGTATCAGTTGTGCATGGAAAACAAAGAAATCAGAAATATATTTTAGTTTTCTTTTCTTCTTCAATCTTCATACCTTTTTCATGACTATATCATCTTTTAGTATGTTACGTAACAGCGTCGCTCACTTTTCGATTCCACGTCCAGAAAAGTCTTATAGTCGTAGAAAGGATGGAAATCAAGCAGAATATTATGCCGTCGCCAGCTTCGGATTGATCTTTTTCTTAGAAAAGAATTTCCATAAGGAATATATTGCCGTTTTCGCTTGTATTCGGCTTGAATTCTCAAATACAATGTTCGTAAGCATGTGCATGTGTTTTTATAGTGAGCGAACCGCGAGTTGACTTTGCCCGACATTGTCTTTTTCTATTTCTATCTTTTTTCTTTTTGTATTTTGCAGATTTTAGCAAATTCACACAATTGCATGTACATGTGATTTGTTAGTTAAGGATAAAATTATCTAATTAATCCTGTCCTTGAAGAAAAAGTATAATCATAAATTTCAGTGTTGAGTCATAATTTACATATTCACTCCTATTTTTTAAAAATTATTTTAATATGTAATATTTTAGAATTTATATAGCTATTATGTTCAATTTATAAGACAAAATGGAATTAGATTATTGTTTGTAGCTAAAAAAAAAAAGAATTTTATGATTATGGAGCTCAAGAGCTCATATTTGTTTATTTAATAAGTTCATATATATGGTAAGTATATTAACAGATTGTTCTTATATGCATTCAAACAACAAGATGACAGAGAAATTTAGAAATCGTTTTTGCGAATATTCTTGGAGGAATATATCGTTAACTCGAATGGAACGTGCTTTGAATTTTCAAGTTTGCCGCAGTATGGATCTCTAGCTATGAACGCATACATGATTTTTGTGAAAAGAAGGAATGGAGCTTCCCTTACTTATGTTGCGCGCTTCGCATCCATCTGGCGTTCAATCTTTTTCGCGGCGATTTGCGTCCTATGTCTGATGATAATAAATTGTAACGATGAAAAAATTATGATCGATAGTAAAATAAAAAGGTCAGAAATAAAGCCGACATAATTAGATCGATGAAGTTCAGCCACGAGAAAAAAATTGCTCTCGAGGAGAAAGTTTTACGTGGCTCCTTACCGAGCGGTAGGGAAACAAGAAAGATTAAAGCGGCAGGGCCGTCCCCCGAGCGTGCTAAGCGGTACTTTAGAACGTGGATAACTTACGTTTGCGTCACTCAGCTCGCCATAGTTGCCAAGAGAGATGAAGATCGTTATTAATGCACGCGTTCAGTTCCCAAGAAGTCTCACGAAACTATCGGGTTGTGGACGAGCGTGGCGGCTAACAAAGCAAATCTTGTATAAACTCCAATCTCATTAGCATAACGTACTGCTAACTGGTTACCTTACATGCGCACGCCCGCTGTTGAATCCGATATTGTTAATGAGGGTTTGTATCGATACTTGTCAGCGCGAATTGCTGCGTTATTGCTAGTGAAATTTAGTGGCAACAACGATACAAAGTTCGTTGCGCTCAATATATCATTGACATATTTTCATTCATTAATACTAAAGTCGGTATATTAACAATCATAAAACGTAATTATTTTGTTCTTATTGTATTATCCAATTTATAATAATTCACATATTTTACATTGTTTGTATTGTCTACATAAAAAAGATTTATGTAAATTTAATGTAAATATGTAAAAATTTTATGTAAACATAATTTTAAAGATATACGGCATAATCCTATAATACGTATATTTTTTTACTTTAAAAATGGTTCAGCTTAAAAAACGTGATTTTAAAGTTATTTCTATAAATAAGTTAAGTAAACATTATAAAAAATGAACCAAGTTATCTTCATGAAAAATCGTCAAAATCGTCACAACTCGAAAAAGATAATTTTTTTAAAAAATTAACAAAATTATCACAACTCAAAAAGAATTTTTTTTAAATTGTGAAGTAAAAATAACAAAATATGATATCAATTTAATATTATTATATGTTCAATATATTTTTCCGATATTATTTAATTATTATAGTCAATAATTTTCTGTCAAATTAATAATACAGTTTCAATCTTCTAGGAAATTTAATCTTCTGAGTTGTATTACTTTTAAAGTAAAAGAGCGATATATCAATTGAAATTGAATTAATAATACATTTAGAATTTAATACAGCAAACTTAAATTATATTAATAAATGCAGAAAATTTAACAAGATTACTGCTCTGGCATCAATCCATTAATTTTTCTACTACAAGATTGAACGAATCGAAAATTGATTCGTTATTTTTAAATTAAATAATGATAAATCTCTTAGAGAAGAATATAAGAATATATATATATATATATATATATATATATATATATATAAATATATATATATATATATATATATATATATATATATATATATATATATATATATATATATATATAAAGAATATGTATAGAAAGAATTAGATTTGAAGATAATCTTTCAAGATGGAACATTATGTGTCGTGATAATAACGAAATGCATGTTGGTAAACATATAAAATGTTGGAGGTGTATAAATTCTTTGAGCTCAGCGTGATAATGTCTTATATTTTATTTTATCTTCATAGTATATTACACTCTATCGACTAGGTTCGCGCCGTTGTTGAAAAGATGGAAAACGACGTTTTACTCTTTTGTTTTCGTGGGTAGAAAATTTTACGGCACCAAAGCACCGGTCTCACCCGTGCCATTACCGGATCCCTGAGAACAGTTGTTAGAACAAACACATAGAGCCTGTCGCATTTTAATCTACGTACGTGTCTACGTCTCCATTTTCTGCCATTAATGGACGGTCCGAGAGACCAGTTAGATCTATTCGAAAATTACGGAAATCAGTAACAAGATGCAAACAAACGTGAAATTATAGTTTCAATCATAACGTGACCTCAATCGAAATAACTGATTCTAAATATATCATCAATTTTTTATTAGAAATAAAAATACAGTAAGTGCAAAAGATTTGTCGTATTCGAATATAAATACAAACTGCACAAAAATGAATAACAATATATCTAGAGTTTAATTTAAAAACAAAGACATACAAAAAAAAAAGCATTTTGCTGAAGTATCTAAAAATTTAATTAAGTACAGATTTAAAGATAATTTTGATTGGTATTAAAATAATTATTGCATGTAAAGGATACTTAAACTGTGGTGGTCAGAAATATTAAAACTTTTTGCAGCATTATCATCAACATTTAAGCGTTCCATAATTATCTTAATAATACAATAAAATTATTTTTAAATTAATATCTAGCTAAATTTTTTATGTTCCAACAAAAACTATTCTTTCCGTGCATGTTTAAACATTTAATATAAAAGATATTGTAAAAGATTTAACGCAGACATCTTTTATTTCGATTTATTAAATTCTCTGAGAGAATGTAAAAACATCAAAATGATTTGTTATTTTTAAATTAAGTAAGAAAATATAGAATATCAATAAACAAAAAGATTATTCTAATATAGTGAAACATTTATTTATTGCTCCATTAGTCGGGTATTATCCAAGTTCGGTTATTAAGTAGATAGAGTCAGCGTATGATGAGCAGGCCATTGGTCGCCGTTTGTATGTACCTTGCAATGGAATGCATAATGCCGTTGAAATCTCGCGAATTGTTTGCTTGCGATTAATGCAATGCCAATAATTGCTCTACAAACATCGTTGCATGATGCACATACTCTCACTGCGCATCAATGAGATTTATGTGTATGGACATCGTTAAGAGTAATCGCGAAATCATTTATTTGAATACATTACTTTAATGCATAATAAGTACGCATTTACTATGTAGATACTTTTCTCATGGACTTTCACAGCTTCAATTCGAATAACGCTTCATGCAGCATGGAAAACAGATTACAGACATATTTCGTCAAAATTTTAGGCGGTTTTGCACGATAATCGCGATGTAATAATTTTGAAAATCGCGATAAGACGTTATTACGTGTCGTAGTTTGAGTTTCGTTAACACTATATATACGAACGGAAATACTCTTTAGCAAGTGGTATTTCTCGAAGTGGAATGGGACTTCTTCTCCTCGGTAACCATAAATTCCGTTTGCCGGACCTTTCTTATTGGTTCTCGCGGTTTAAACCACACGAACGATATACTGTTCGACGAAGGCACAGGCCGGAAATGGAAAAACAAATGTTTGCGTCCGTTCGTGTCCTGAGAAACGACACATAAAACCGCGTAACACGTTAAACTTTTTGGAACGAAAAAATGGACTCCACGTGGATTCACGGACACGTACGATGCACCTTGGGAGTTGCGCCGCACCTCCATATAATGGCGGCAATGTTTCTGTCAGTCGCATCCGGAAACTCGAGATTTTAGAAGAGTAAAATGGCGAGCAAGCTTAGTGGGATGTAGTGGTCTCTGAAGTTTGAAAGTTTGACAGTAAACGAAGATAAACCGTTTCGAAAAAATTGTCGTTGAAAATGACGCTCTCTCCATAATTACAAAAATAATTTTTTTTTTATATCATCGATCAACTGAATACCTATATATCTTAATATTTTAACTTCTTAAAAGATTAAATTAATAATTATAGAGGAAAATCCCCCATTATGAGATAAGCACCTAATATGAGATAGCCACATTTCTGCTAAACTAATAAATGCAATCTATTGGTTCCACCATGAATTTATTATTTTTGGATTGAAAGCTATTTAGTGGAAAATTCATTATTAGATCATATCTGTAGTCGTAGCAAAAAAAGATTTTAGAATTTGAATGTCTTCAAGTTTCATTGAGAGCTTTTAAACCTTGCTTATTATTTAATAAATAAATATTTGGCAATAAATTCTTCATGGTGATAGAATAAGATCGTAATAGAAAAATACGTAATATATTGAATTGCTTAATTACAGTTTAACAGAAGTTAGATTTGATAATCGCAAAATCGTAAGGCATGGAAATATGAGATACTCAGGATATTTCTAATATGAAATAACCTGCGCTCCTATGTCATAGTGAAAATCATTGCTGAAGTATAAAATTATTATACAATAATAAAAAGGATAATTGGAATAAACATCGAGTGCCTGTTTCTGCGATGCTTGATTCTAACTATCTAAAGACGAATCAGCTAGGTACAATGCATCGCACACTCATTTTGTATGCGCACTGGCTGTCTTTAATTGTATTTTAAAAACATTAAATAAAATTTTTTAATTGCAATACTGATGTACTTTGTGTTTTATTATCAATTTCTTGAAATATCTTATATTAGGAGCACAATTTTTTGACTTGCGATTTGCTCACTTTTTACATTTCTTTCTAATTTATGAAAAAAATAAAATTTGAATTAAATTTTACATAACATTATCTTAAAGCTTATTAAATTCCCTTCAAAATAACTTATTACTTTTTAAAATTCTGCCCATAAATTTCTAGCATTTATCCAAAATGAACTCGGTATCTCATTATAGGGGCCTTTCCTCTAATATCAATTCATGAAAAATTTATTCGTATTAAAAAAATTTTATATTTTTAACTGTAGCCAAAAGTGAAAATATTTTTTTCTTGTATTAGATGGAAAATGTCAACGTAAATTCGCGAAATTAGCATACCATATTTTTAATTTTTAATTTTTAGTACAAAAAATCTGAACTTTTTTTTTATTTTGATAAGGAACTATAGTGAAATTATGAAAAATGTCATTATTTTATTTTTAATTAATAGAATTTTATTTTTATTAATAGAATGCCATGCTAATTTCACGGATCCCATTTTTATTCGTGAAGTTAACATGGCATTCCATTAATATGAAAGAAATAATGACAGTTTCAGTAGCATTTTTCATAGTTCCACAGTTTTTTATAAATTTTTACATTTTTTATACTAAAAAAATCGAAATTGATAGAGCCAGAACTTTGTTTAAACATAAGTGTAGAGCATACAATTCTGCTATTCTGCTAGAACTAACAAGAAACGTCGCTGAAATAGTGATAAATTAATGGCAAAACACTTTTTTTCCAAATCCTTTTCCAAATGATGTCTTTCTACATTTTAAGTCTATTAAATTGTTAACTATTGCACTGTTAAATCTATGCACGGAGAGAATTTTTTTTTTTAGAGTTTACTCTGAAAATATGATAGTCATGCGACATTGTATTTCGAAAAATTTTAATGTAAATCTTTCTCATTAATAAAACTACAATAAAAAAGTATAAAATAAGTTTGATTAATTTTATTAATTTTGCTGAAATGCATGGTAAAAATCTTTAAAATATTGTATTGTACCACAAGTACTATTATTTTCAGGGAAAATTTTAAAAGAAAATTCTCTCCGTGTAGTTTCAAATTTAACCTAATGTAAGTCGCCTCTACTTCTACTAAATATATCGATATTTTTTACTAAAACGATAATTAAATTTAACAGTATATATATATACATATCGTGTCAATTTGTCATTATACAATCAAATATAATCATTGTTTTAGTATAAAATAATGATATAATTAAGGAGCAGTAGCGACCCACATTAAGTTAAATTTGACACTATAGATTTAACAGTGTGGAATTTTATTTTCAAATTACGTTCATATGTTGGTACAATTCGATGCTATATAACGATTATTACATTTTAACTATATATAACTTTAATTATATTTATTTTTCAAATAAATATAATTTATTAAGATATAAATTTTGAGGACATAAGTTTATAAATTAATTTAAAGATAAAATTTAGTTAATTATATAAACATTTATAACTGTTTGTGTTCTTTCACTAATCTTCTGAAAATTTCTCGATAATATATAGCAATTTTAAATAACTTTAATACAATTTTGATTAAAAGCAGCTTTTTAATTAATAATTTATTTGCAAATGATAATATAAAAGGTTAATACTGATATTAATATATGTAATTAATAATTTAATTAAAATATTAATTTAATATTACATATTAATACATCCTTTACATAATATAATAATATACAATATCAACTCGCACATAAAAATTAATTGCGTAAAAAATTTTTTTCATTTCAACGGATTTATTCTTGATAGCGCATCGCAAAAAACAAAGCAAATAACATCGCGAACATGGCATTAACGCTTCTCTACGCAACCACAATATCATGTTTCCTCTATAATCGTACACCTCTTACTGTTTTTCAAAGATTCACGTTTGAATTCCTTTTGCACTTTGTAATCGCATATCTTCGTATATGCACGTAATCGGGAGTTTCGTAAACTCACGTATGTGTAATCAGAGTCATCGTTTTTCTTTCACTGGTGATAATAGAAGAGCGAAGTACCAAAGGAAAATTCAAAAACGCGGAGCGACACGGATCTCTATTTTGCTTTGTTTTAATTGATACGATCTTCATTCACGCGTATCGATCAGATTTCCGCTTCACGCTGCGATCTCATTTTGTTGATTTATACTGTGGAATACATCGTACGGCTACGAAGGTGAATCGAATAATTTCGCACACATAAAACTATTCCGCGACAGCATTCTCGCACCCATGCAATAATATGCTTCGTCGGTATTTATATCCTCTCATCAATCTCCGTCTCGACACAGAAATCCCGTAGCACACCAACTGAAATATGGTCGGAACGCGGCTACTACTTTATTTTCATCCAAGTATAATATTTTCGCGTATGTGTTACTTGGGACATGTTGATCATGCAGGAAATGAAAGTTAATTAATGACGCTAATGTCGCGTACCATCGCTATGCAATCATATTACTTATAATATCCTATGAAAAGTATGGCTTCAATACCCTTGATAAAACGTGAAATTCACTTCTATATTAGCTGCCATATTCGCCACGAATATGAGGATAACTGTCAAGGCATAATTTAATGCCTGAAGACTCTGAAGAGAGTGTAATATAATTTAATATTATTTTATTCTCGGATTAATAGAAGAGAGCCGATTTCCCTTAGCAAAAGTATGATTATACGTTGTCTGTTTTTGCATCGGCTTTACATTATTAATAATACTACCACTTTTCTGTACAAAATATAGATGCGCAGGACGAATTGGTGAAAATGAAGATAACTGCGAGGAGAAGCAGGAACGATGAGGAAACTTCGAATAGTACGATTTTACCTTGGACTGATAATTCCGACCCCATTTAGGTCGAGAAAGATGCTAAGTACGATTGATTACTGAAGTATGGGTAGGATTCGATATAGAAAACTCCCCTCGGGCAAAGATTGCCGAGGAACTTTCAACTGATTTCTCGAGGAAGAAGCAGTGAGCAACTTCCGCTTCTTTCGCGATGGAAATATATTTTAATATCTGTCGGAGAGTTATTTAAATTAATTGACATTTTTAAGGAAATGGAATAGTAAAGGAAAAAGAGAAATAGATGAAAGGAGAAGAGATTAGATGAGATCCTCTTGATGATATTTTATTAATGTGAAATGTGTTTATCTCATAAAATTTTCTCACTACTTTATTATTAAGAATATTACTTTTATTACTTTATAGGAGAGACCGAGTTATCACAGTTTTTTTTTAAAATAATTAAAAAAAAACATAAGTGCAAGATTTTTAAATGTTATATGTTATAATATACCTACATTTAAGTAATAAAAAATTGTCTTTTACAAACTTAATATTCATCGGATATATATTCATAAGTATGCAAATACGAAAAACTATTTGTGTGCGTTATTGTTGTCGCAATATCTACATACGTATAGCACTTGCGTGACCCGATCTGAAAATCACACTGAAATTCAGTCAGTTGTCAGAGATCGTCGGGGTGGTATTAGCCGATGTTAGATTTCAGTCTCGTCTAATCCATGACTGATGGCTTATGAATTTGCGCGTCGGGAACTTTATGGTGATATAGCTTCAGAATGTTCAATGAACTTGCGTATCGTGCAAAAATGATCCAAATACACTATGCATTTTATGAAAAATTTGTTATGTGTTTCTTGATTAATTTGGATGTTGAGACTAATATTTATAGTCAATCATTTGAAAAATAATCACAGTTTTATAAATCTCCGATTATTCGTTAATTTATATTTATAATTATATTTTTGTAATTATAATTTTTATAATTATAAGAATTTATCGTCTTCAAATATTCTTTAATTCGTGAAACGTTGATTTATAAACTGCTTGTGATTTCAATAATCTCAAATTGATAAATAGTATATTTTAATCATTATATTTATTTGGATGATAAATTATAGATATTTGGAACGTTTTACAAGTATTTAATCACATGTTATTGTTTTCTTTTTCTAACACATCTTCAATTACATAATGGTTGTAATCATCCGTAATAAATTATTAAATAATTATATTTTAAATAAATATTTTTAAAATAATTACTACATCTCTCTCTCTCTCTCTTTCTCTCTCCCTCTCCCTCTCCCTCTACTTCTGAGGTTAACGAAATAGACAAGCTCTCAAATAGATAATCTTTCATTAATTATGATCAAAGCTATTTGAAGAATTTGTGATTATTTAAGCTAATAATTAAAGACAGACTATCATAAATAATAACAGATTTTTCGAATACATATTCGTAAAACAGAAATCTGTGAAATATTGATTCAAATATAAACCTGTAATTAATTACACTCTCAATCAAAGATTGAAAATTATTTACGGCTATAAATTCGGTCTAAATATTATGGATGCATCTGATATATTTGGACATTTATGAATAGACTTCTAGTCTAAATTATGTAGGACTTTGTAAATGAAATTCACTAATGAAATTCATACTGTTATTTATAATGTATAATGACATTGTTTAGATATTGAAAATGGAAATAGAAATGTAACAATGACGCTGAATAATTAAAATTGACATTCGCATGTGCCACATTGCAAATCAAAATTAACAGTTAATTAAAAGCTTTATTTATACTTAATGATTTATTGTTGATTTGAACAATACATATGAACAAAAAAAAATTCTAAAGTAATTACTGTTAATATATTCTTTAAATAACTATTCACAAAAAATTGTTTATAATTTAATCCAAAATTTTTTATAAAAAATTGAAGTAATCGCTGTTAAATTTATTATCATCATTACCAGACGATGGCTAAAGTTCCGTTCCGTAATAGGACGATAAACCTGTAAAAAGAATGAAATATTCAGAACTTTACTTTCACGATTTGTGAACAGTTAAACATCGTAACGTTCGAATTCCGTCGCACTCTCACGAAATTCTCCGGAAGTCCAATCGAAAAGTTTCGTCGCCAAGTAAGAAATCAATTAGAGGAAACATGGCGTCGAGCGATCGTACAATGAACGTCTGGCCGTCGTTAACTCTCGTCATTTCTCTCTTTTCTCTCTCAATCCGGTCCATTATAAAACTTCTTCGTTTGTATCGTCAAAATGAAAATGTCTTTAAACGGTTACTGCGAGTGATTGCTTGACCTCGTCTTCGCATTTCGATTCTCGTTTCTCTTGTTTCGCGTACGTCCACGTGCAGACTCAATAAAGGTTTTATCAGGTTTATAATATATCTTTCTGCGAGACAATATTTTTATTAGAAGGAAGAAAACGGAATATAGATGGTCTCATTTTAAACAATTTTAACCACTGCTCTTGGAATTGTCAATATTTGCTAAGATCGTCGAGATATGCTTTTGATTTCAATTTCGAGAAATTCTTTTGATATATTTTACATGTACTGTTAGATTATCAAAAAAGAGACAGAGAGATGCTTGAGACTGTTTAAAATAGTCAGTATAAAAATCGAAAGACACAATCGAAACTATTGTATAATAACCAATATTTCAGTACGTACATAAATTGCAATTATCAAGCTTACAATTAGTAATTCTACGTTTCAAAAACATTACTTTTTAGATTTTCAAAAAATTGCCGTTTGTAAAGTTATTCGAAGCTACATTTTATTTGAAACATTATTATTTTATTAATAATTAATTTGCCATGAAAGAGAGAAAGAGAGAGAGAGAGAGAGAGAGAGAGAGAGAGAGAGAGAGAAAGAAAGAGAGAATCACATTAAGTCAAGTTAAGTTTGGATATCTTTGCACTGATAAATATTAAAAAGATTGCGTCACACTTGAAATCTGAATCTGGATTCCAATACAAAGAAATCATATCTGAAAATTTTACGGTAATTACATCAATATTACATTAATCAGTTTAATGTACAAAGAAATATCAGATACATCTCTAATAATTTAAGTAGATTCCATAAACAGAATCTATAATAGATGTATTTGAATAAAATTGTAATACATTCATGCGGAATTAAAATGAAGATAAATCCTATGATTTTCCGTCATTAAGTTTAATTAAATAAAATCTCGAATAAAATTAACCTGGGAGTTGTTACCTGATTTTTTCATGTAAATGGGATATATATATATATATATATATATATAAATATATATATAGTTAATATATTTTATATTAATTGCTTTCCGATTTATTAATATTT
>Ga0157364_1000375_pt1:0-20000 | contig 28740 bp, 14 predicted proteins | sample AttsexASBM2_FD_111476 | JGI IMG/M metagenome (GOLD analysis project Ga0157364, IMG submission 111476) | Fungus gardens microbial communities from leaf cutter ant in Ribeirão Preto, State of São Paulo, Brazil - Atta sexdens ASBM2 | ecosystem: Host-associated > Fungi > Mycelium >... | reverse complement strand
TTCCGCCTAAGGCCATGATCGAGTCATGACGAGCTAGACTGATGACGCTCTTTCAAGGACCGGCAAAACTCTCTAATGCTGATGATCAAACGTTGCTTCGGATGTGTATGAGAAGGAAGCTTCTCACAGATATTGACTCTTAGATAGATACCAGCATAGTATCTTAATTAACAGTTTCTTGAACTTGGTTGCACTCGTAAAGCGAGCGATAGCTTAAGAGAGCAGCGAAAGAAGCCCACGGAGCGGTGATATTTCCTGACTAGCAAGTGGAGGATCATTCCAGTCTCTGATGGCGTAGCCGATGTGTCATGCTAGGAAGCTGAGCTAGGGCATTTATTCTTTCTCAACGGGAGTGAAAACCTTCCTCTATGCTGACAGAAGCGGAGAGGCAGGCAACAAGGAAGGAACCAGGTTGAAACATGGTAATAGCTGTCTCTGTTCACTCATGCTTGCTGCTTAAGACTCTCTTTTCCCTCTACACCTGAAAGATAGAAGTAGCGGCGAGGAAGAGCTTGAAGAAGGAATGAAGGAAGAAGTACCATTGGCTTTTTCCTCTCCAGTCTTTGTATGTATGGGATGTACCCGAGAAAGAGACAAAGCAGCTGAGATCAGAATGAGTAGCATTGGTCTTTCCGTTTGGTCCGACTAATCAATGTAAAAAAGATTCCATCGATCGGTGAAGCACATCAACGGAAGTGTGCACGCTAGCGCTCTCCTCTAAGCTTCTATCTAGTTAGCTCATCGAAAAGACTGACTCCCCTAAGTGAAGTGGGGCACATGAGTTTGTGAAGATGCGTTGGTTGATCCGGAGACATGGCCACTACTGGCCTACGGTCCTGTCAGATTGCATAGCACATGCTAAGAGCTGCGATGCCTGCCAGAGGTATGGACCAATCCAGCGCAAGCCGGCTTCCGAGTTATACCCGATTATCAAGCCTTGGCCATTTCGAGGTTGGGCCATGGATATCATCGGAAAGATCTATCCCAGATCTTAAAGAGGTCATGCTTTTATCCTAGTAGCTACGGCCCAGCCTTCTCCACCTTCCGCCCTGGGTAGAAGCTGAGCCTCCCCAGAATGTTACTTCTACGGAGGTAATAAGGGTCTGGTATATCTTACTGTTATTCGTCCAAATATTGCTAATAGCTACGGGAGGGTTTGATCGGGATAAGTAGGCCATTATATCTAGTGCCTGGACCTCGCTTGCTCAAAATCCAGTAGTTGGCCTTGACTCAGTGAACCGGTCTCACTCCGCCGATTTTTGGCCTATAGTGATACGCACGGAAACGGTTTCAGGCACCAGCTGCCCTTTCATTACTTGGGCGTGTAGGTTAGCCTAAAAAAGCTCCATGCTATGCTGCCCCGAAGACCCCTAGCCTTTCTTGGTACTCTTTCTTCACTTCAAGACATCCAAAGAAGTTTCTCGGCTAATCTAATAAGCCATTAAAGCCCCTCAGAACTCTTCTTCTTATCAGCGCGACGGCTTCAAGAAAGATTGTGCATCGGCCTGGAAAACCAAGCATCCAGGGCAAGAGGTATTCTTTCACCTGCCAGGCAAGCTGCGATCACACTAGAGGTTCCCGAAAACATTGGATTCTATATCCAAACTTGAACTATCTTGGAAGGAAGCCTGCAGGCTTCTTAACTTAGACACGGGTGCACTTATCGAACAAGAGGGTTATTCTCTTGGAGCGGAGAAAAACTGCGCTTGCTTCACTTCCTGACTTTTTCCTTGTTTACGTACTGTAAAACGTCTTCTTCATTCTATCTCAGTACGTCCCCAACGGAAGCAGTCACATTCAGCGAACCTCAAACGTATGGAGTCCGTCACTTCGTCGGCTTGCTCTCCTCCTCGAAAGGGTTGCTTCCGTTCGGCGTTCGGAACATGGCACCATTGGTTTAGAACTAGAAGGAGAGCAGTGCTGGCGGCATTTTCCATACACAGCACCTAGTGCCCGCCCGTAACGTCCTCTCAAGATGCATCTACTTTTCCTAGTAGACGTCTAATCCCATGTGCTGCTTACCGATCCTGTAGATCGATAACGACTATCGGCTTAGTACTGGAACGCAGTAGCTAAACTGGTAGCCTGGTTCATCCCTTTCGCTAACTTAGGCCCCAGAAGAATGGCTACCACCAGGAGCGGGCTGCCGAGCCGCCGAACATAACCACGCATGCGCGTAAGCAGAGGTTTCCGATTCAGCTAGCTACTTAGGATGAATCACACAGAGGCGATATCGAACACTATTTCTGATAGATAAATGACCCACAGGCTATTATTATATAGAAATAAAGAGAAAATAAGATTATATAACTGACTTTGAGACCGTGTATAGGTTGACCATCGAATGGAAGGAGACATACCGTTAGTGCTGGACATACCGCCCGTCTTTTTATCTCATAGCGCTGATCCCCTTATCTATCTTTGCCGATATCTACTTGTCTTTTTCTTCTACTAAAAGCCGCTCCTCCGACCCGGAGTGGATTCTTCTCCGCTGTATAGCTTCCGTCCTACAGCGGTCTTTTCCCTTTCATTTTCCCTTCCAGTTGGTTGTACCCTTTACACTCCCTTAAGAGTGACTGGCATCTGGATGAAGAGTAAGAGGTTTCTGTACTACTAATCGGCTCCTTTCCTCTTTCCATCGACAGGTAGGGTTGCCCACGCTAACCCCTCTTTCTCGTTGTAGGCTTAAGGCTTACCTCTACTGGCGCTTCAAAAGGCGAAACTCTCGTCGTAGTTTGGCGACCCACCGCTTCGGATCCTGCTCCGGCCTTTTGGTAGTCGATGAAGCTGCCGCTAAGGCTATGAATAGGTCAGTATATCCTTCTCTTAGGACATGACTCAGGGACAGAGCAAAGACAACCTATCTTGCTGCTACGAGTGCCTACTCAATAGCCGATTCTTTTCTGCTAATAGAAATTTTCTCGGTAATCCACATCAAGTGGAAGACAAGGGTAAATCTCATCTTAGGACGAGACCCCGGAACAATATCCATCTTTATGAGGCAGATCTGTCGACCATCTCTTTCTGAGCCCACCAAGCCGATGCTCTTTCTTTCTCCGTCTATGGAAAGGTTCTCTCTTGATTCTGGTTTTCCTACCCCCCTATAAATAAAGGGCTTTTTCAGCTGGTGCGCAGGAGTGGTGGCAGTAGCGAAGGAATCGAACATCAGTAAGAAGCGAAGCTGAACGAACGACTAAATGCATTCTTTTTTAGTTATTATTCAAAAAAGATTGTTTGCTTGGGGATAGTTCGTGAAAACTCTGCTTCGGGGCCCAATCGTCGGCCAGCTCCACAACAAGGAGGTTTTGTTACCGCCAGTTGCTGGATGGTTTCATTACGATGAATGAAGGAATCCATCCATTCATTGCATTTCTCTATCTCAGGAGTCGGGTTTATCGAGTTCGATATGGTGAAAGTGGGTTCTGGTCCAGATTCCTGGATAGGTTGTGTTTCACCCGGTGTAATTGATAAGTCGATGTATCAACACAGCCCCCTTTGAAGTGTTAGTGTTCCTCATGGTTCTTTCTCAAGCAGTAGGAGAAAGCCCGTACTTTTTCATTATACCAGCGGAAGCTCCGGGTAGATTTCTTCCAGCTGCTGCAGCTGTCGATTGATAGGCGACCCTATCTCTATTCAGAAGGAGGAGTGGTCATCGAATAAGGTTTCCTTTTTGTTCCACTGATCTCTTGACCGATCCAAAGAGGGAGGGGAAAGACAACGATCGAGTATGACCCTAAATAGAGTAGGGAATGAATATATCAACCATTCGGAAAGAAGTACAGCTAATAGGAGGGTAAACAGGAGCAAGACGGTATGCAATCAATTAATGGAAAGGATACAGGAGGAGGGTCTTGACCATACCTCTATCTGTCCGTTGCTTTTTCATTCCTGGCTGGCAAGCTCAGTTCTGTTCTAATCACTTCGATTCCCGTACACGAGTACCTTCCTTCAAATAGATAGATTCCCTTTCTTAATATGGATAGTACTTCTGTAAGCGAATCCATTCTTTCTTTGGCTTGCTTCTTAAGTCATGTGCCTGGTAGATGCAAGCAGTCTGTCCTTTACCTGTCCATTCAAGCCTTTCAATATCTCGTCTGAAACATTGTGGAAAACGGATGCCGCTCTTCTGGTGGAGGTACTACTGTCAGTCAAAACTCTCGCGAATAAGGTAACTTAACCGATGGGTCGTCCGACGACAAGAGAAGGAGTTACTAAGCGAGAAAGGACCTTGTTTTTGAACGCTCACCCGGTCTAGGCAAAGGGGTGTAGAAGAACTCCCCTATCGGAATCGTATGCGAGGAAACTAGAAAATGCAAAAATAACAACTGACATGGGCATTGGGGTGGGGCATGAAGAAGCAATCGTTATTACTTATAAAAGCATGTTAGAAATGAAAAAGGCCCTTTGCTTGCTGGCTCTAATACTACAGTAGCAGTATCGATTTAGTGGGTACCAGCAATGGAATGGAAGATGCAGGTGGGAGTTCAGTGCTTGCGCATATTTAGAGATATACTAGCATGGACGGGGCTACTCTTATCTTCAGGGTGTACATTTACATGAAATACAATAGCATGATGGGTCTGCCTGGGTTATCTATACATCCCAGTCAGCAGAGCCAATGGAGTTTAAGAGCCAGTGGATTTCGTTTATCCATAATCAAAGCTACCAATTCAAGTTCCAGATCGATAGCCCGTTGAAGTTGCAGTTATTGACCCAGTCAATGATCCAGGCGCAGTCCCAGCTTTCTCAGATCCTATTCAATATATACACTTCTATATAGATAGAAATCCATACCTTCCAGTCGCGGATACAGCCAGTTTTACAGTGCTAGTTGAATATCCAATTAAAGATCCTCCAAATCTATAGCCAGTTTACAAAGTGATTGATACCATGGAGAGAGATTCAGATCAGATCCACTAGAAAGAAAAAAGCTGTGGCTAGAGCAAGGGTAGGAAAGGCAGCATCCAACGTAGTTTGCCGATCTTTTCATTCCGCCATTTTCTACTTGAATTGTAATTTTATAGCAGGAGATGAAAGACCAAGTATTCAGCTTCCTTTTCTTTCCCACTGCCTGTGCTCTACTTCTTTTTCCCACCTCTATGTATGTGTTCCTCCATTTCGTGTTTTAGGAAAACGTAGTTTTGTTGGTTCTGCTACTGGTTTAGCCGACATAAATTGAGGCGTGAAGTAAAGTGTAGTATTGGTTTGAAGTAGTAGGGTATCCAGTTGATTAGTAAAGAAAGTTCTCAGTTCACCCGACCGTGACTGCTCGCTTTGCCGCGAATCTGCGCCAGGCTGGCCACCTGCCCCTCATGATTCAACAGGTGACTCCCCGAGGCTGACCGTATCTTTCCTTCCTTTGTTTTCAATCGGGAAGTAAATAAAGGCAAACAACAGATTACCGGAAGGCAGTTTCATCAACAGAGTGACAGGCGGAATAGCCAGACTGGACCTTGTTTTTCACTCCTCTCCTTTCAGTCGAGCTACTTCATTCCTCTCGCAACAGCTTGCTATGTCAATCCAATCGATAGTCCCAGTTAACAAGTAATTGAGCTTAGCCTGCCAATGCCAATAACACCAGTAAAGGAAAGGCCAGTCATGCAGGATACAGGCCAGGTTACTGATATAGCTTGTAGAGAGCCCAGCCAGTAGATTGATAGAAGCCCAGTATTCATATCATATTCATTAACAGCATGATGGGGAGATAGCTAAGGCAGCACATATCCAGATAGGAGCTAGGTGGTGTATTGGGTACTCTTTCTTTTACGGATTGGCTCAGCACACATTTCTCTATCAATCCATCTCGCATTCATAACCAGTCTTTCTGCACATACTTCTAATGCCGGTATTGAATCCCAGAAAAAGCATAGGAGAAGGCAGCTGCCAACTTGCTATTGAAGGCATAGATCGATCTTAGCACATCTTTTATATCCAACTCATTCTGCTGCAAGGCTACGCATAACGCAACTATAAGGTAGGTAATCGCTTCACTTTTAAGTAGAGAGAAGGGAAGGTATGATATTGACTTATCGGGCTGTGAGAGTATGGAGGGGTCGATCCCCAAAGGTCTTGAAAAAAATGGCAGTCACTTTGGATAAGTTAGGCAAATGAATGGGTTTTTAAAAAACTGTTACAAAGGCCATTGGTGGAGAAGGTGAAGTCTAGGCTGTCGGGCTGGTCGGGCAAGCTTCTCAACCTGGCAGGAAGAGTTTTTTGTTTTCTCTTTTATTAGTAGTAGGGCCTATCCATTCCTTCGCAGTTTATTGTTATTGGGCAGACATCAATGAAATGGGAGAGATGGGGTTCGGAACTTTGTCAGGTCATGGGTCCCGGAGAAAATAAGTCAGTGACGGTAACCTGGCACAAGGTTTGCAAGCCAAAGGATGAAGGTGGGGGTATTCGCCGGTTTTAGGAAAGTAAAAAAGGAAGTTGGGTTGGCTCATCTTGAACATAAAAAGGAACTACGGGAGCTTCAGATCTTCATACCCTCTTTCGTCTATCTGGCCTGGGCTGAGAAGAGTGTGATAGAGAAGCCTAGAAAATAGGAATAGAGGAACCCTTTAGAAGAGGGACCGGGAAGGGCAGTGGTATGATGGTTTTCCCCGGGGACTGCCTCATAGGGATACGGGTCATAAGAGAGGGACAGAGGTGCTAATGACGAAAGACTATAGACCGAAGTTGACCATGGAGCTGACCAATGACCATAGGCAATAGTAAGTTTATAAACCGTAGGAGGTTAGTACCCGCAGAACCAGCGAAGGTTAGTTACTGGAGGGAGAAGATACCCAGACAACTTTTGAGCTTTTCACAGAAGGAATTAGGCATACTCAATTGTAGTCCCCTAGCTTTGTGGTACCATATCTTGTCTATACCTAAGAGGGACTTATCGAATGAGAATTCATACCCGAACTAGGAGATCCAGCTTGCCTTGAAGTAGCCTTGTGGCATAGATAGCGAGTCCTACAGAGAGAGGGCGTTTGGTTCAGTTTCACTCTGAACAATGTCCTTCTCTGTTCCTATTCAATCCTTCCTCTCCTAACTTTGGCAAGGAAAGAAAGCTCTTAGCGCGCAAAGCAAGCAGCGAAGGAACGGCTTCTTCTCTTTCAATACTAGCTACCAGTGAACACTCTTCTTGTTCACTTTTCAAGCATAGTTGGAATCATGTAAGTTAGTTAGCCTTAGCCTCTCTGTTCTCCTTTCTTTACAGAAGCGGATTAGAAAGCGCATTAAAAGCTGCTTAAACAAAGCGTAAACGCACAATCAACGGAAGGCTTCCTTGAAACCACCTTTCCTTCGTTCACTCCTGACAGAAGCTATGAAACCATCCAGAGGGTAGGGGTTACTAAGCCCGCGAATCAAATGGTTAAAAGGCCTCCCAATAGTTTACTGACTGCACTGCTCCCTCTTGACAGCTTGCTTCTGTTAGAGCTATTGTGTCACTGTTCTTCCCTACTTTCTCTGTCGATATCGAACACGGTAACTAACCTCTTGACTAACGGCTTGTTTTGTTGACAGAGTGGCTCCGAGTGACAACTAGACTTGTCAACTAGTAACGGAAAGAAGCTCTTAAACTATAGGGGAAAGCTATTCTTCCTAAGTCGAATCGGTGGAATGCCCTGCTTCCGGCTAAGTATACAGAGTTGGGCCTACCGTTCGTTCAACCGTTACCTCTATTCCGATCTCTCCTTTCTCCTTTGCTTCCTTGTCTCGTCTGTCCTTCTCTGCCCTCAGCCTGTCTTTGAGCTCTATCCCGCCCTTCCTTTCTGTCTTTGGCTTGCTAGCTAGAAGGCGAAGAGCGCACAGCGCAATAAGGTAAGAGAGTTTTAATTTCACTCGGTTGACGCCGAGAAAGACTAAAGACGGGACAGCACGCACAGACATCCTCGGGAAAGCACTAATGAACTACGCCATCCCTGACACTTATGCGGTGAGATACCAACTATCCGATATCGCCCACAAAGCTAAGAGGCCACTGGCACCGAATAATACACATAAAGAACGCTAACCGCCACCGGCATCTGATGTCATCCGATAAGGTAGACCTCTTTCGGCAAAGAATTATACCAAAACCAACTAGGTACTACCACTTATAGGAGTCTTCTTTGCTAGTAGAATGCCTCCCACGAGAAGAAAGAATAGTGGGATGCTCACGCTCTCGTTGGACGTGACAGTCAGTTACAGTTGGTAAACTAACGAAGGGACGAATTGGATTGAATCAAAGAATTGAATCGGGTCTCACCCCTTCGATTCGATTCCTCGCTGCATACTTCAATGGGAAAGGGGAAAAGCTTTGTTGCATGCTCCTTCGGTTGTGGTTGCCAGATCTCGCTTTCAGTTTGAAAATTTGTACGTAGCTTCCTTGTACAATAGCTCTCTCTCTGAGAGAGTGATCGGGAAGCATTCTCTCTGTCCCTCCGTATCTGACCCACCACCCTTGCTTAGCTTAATTCTCCAACCTTATCTAAGTAAATTCAAAATGGAACTCTGCCCTTTCCACTTCAAAAGAATTGGCTTCTTCTTTCATGCCATTCCTTTAATGTGGATGAACGAATTGAATTTAATGTATTTCTATCCTATTCGTTTCAAGCGTTCTCTTTCTGTATTACCCTTCCCGGGGCCGATCGACATCGTTCCTTGATCCCTCCTAGGACCTTAATACAGGAAAGCGGGCGTATCCGTCTCATTTTCCAAATTTCATTGAGTGTTCATTTTCAGATTCAGATGTTGGTGTTGGTCTATCTTTTGGACCTCGGTGGAAAAGCTTTTGAAAAGCTTTTCATGTTCAACTTTGTTTCACATATCTTTTAGTAAACGTTTTTTAAACTCAAGTGAAATAGCCAAAGCAAAGCGTGATTCCTGGATCATATCTATCCTAAGGGCCGGGGGTTAAAGGCACTTAGGAGAAAAATGATCCCAATTCGGTAGTAGTCTTATTTTATTATTCATAATATTACCAACCCAAGAAGGCGAGGTCCCGGGAGGAAAGGGGTGTGGGTAAGCGGGGCAGGAAACCTATTCTAAACCATTTACGTCTAAAAGACAAGTCGTTTTGTCAAAAAAGGATCGCACTCCGGGTATGGATGACTCATTTAGGAATCTAGAACCATCTCCAAGTACCTTTCTCTATCACATGCGAGCTAAGTCCCCTATTAGAATCCCTAGTAAAGCCTTCATTAGGATCTCTATTAGCGTTCCCTAATCAAATATCTGTTAAGGAAAGAAACCTGTTGTCATCCTTCAAGACTGGTCCCTACGGATGTGAAAATATTGGAAAGGATTCTTCGCCAACCCAAAAAATGATTGAATGAGATCGCCTGTGAATCGTTAATTAACGTGCGGGTTTCTACTTTCACTTGGACAAGAAAGAACCTCAACAAAAATATTAGCAAGAACCAGGCTTCTTTCCATACCAAGGAAGTTCATTCTTTTAGAACGATCTATCCCGAGAAGACGAGTCAATCTAAAATTATTCAGTGGATGGGGGAGTCAAGATTTTTATCCCTAAACATTGGGAAAAGAGGAGCCAACTAGAACCCCATCATCAATCAATAGGTCATGAGAACCCCTTCATGGACTATCCGATAGTACTATTTTAGCGGCCAAGAAGAAAGGAACTACGAACTTTGGTCTTGATCCTCCCCGGAATACAGTTAGTTGTATCTGGAAGCCTCAGCAAGACGTCCATGATATCCTGTCTCTTACCAACTGCAACCCTATAGAGTTAGGTCTCTCTTCTTTAGAGAAGGAAGTAAAAAAAAAGCATTACGAGATCAAAAGAAAGAGCTCGGAAAGAGTAAATAAGCTCTACGTTAAGAGAATGGTGGAAACCAGCGCGCAAACATCATTCTCTCCTAGGATGCATCATGGGAAAATCTCAAGACGATATAGTGATGCCGCTTATCCTACTACTAAGATTAGGGCTAGTGGAGTAGGATTCTTCAAATCTCTACCATCGTGAGCTTTTGGAAGAAGAGACTTCCCCAACCCAATCGTATTACTAGAGCCAGGATAGGATTTCAAGGATCTTGCTCAAAAAGCTCTTCTGATTCAGATAGTGACTCATCCAATGACTCTTGTCCATGCTTAGAAGAGTCATCTAGTGATGATGAAATCGACTCACAATACAAGGATCACCTTCTTCTGATGACAGCTCCAAGATGATCGCTATGATGGGATTAAAGTAAGGCTTCCTCAAGAGCGATGCATCTACTACAAAAGCAAGTTCTGGACCTGACAAGAAGAAGAAGGAAAAGAAGAAGCAAGTTTCTACTGAGTACTTTGCTTCTATGAAAGGAGTAGATGAACTCATGCAAGCGCAAGGGCGAGCTACCAAACCATTATCTCTGGCAGACCTTGAACTCAAACTTCTAGAAGTCAAAGATCTTTCTTCTTATTATCAAGCGGTAATTCAATCTTTAAGTTGATGTTCCGCGGATGGAGGGGAAGGATCTCAGGTAGTCTTATTTCCATTAGAAAAGAAGGAATTTCATAAAACAAGAAAAAACGAAAAAATATCATATGAAAAGGAGAGTCTATCAATAAACAATTAGTTCTCTCTAGGCAGCCACCGTCAGGCGCCTTTACGCAAGATGAACTCTCCTCCTCTTATCTATCTTTGAATCTTGCTACTACGAGATCTAAGACCGTGAAATGAGAGCTCTATTCTCGGTATAGTATGTCTTACACGAGGGGAGGGGAGGGAATAGCGCCTTTCAGTCTACATCATAGAGAAATGTAGTTACCATAGGCATCTTCTTCTATTCTTACTAATCTTAATTAAGAAGAAGAACTAAATGACGTAAGGTAAGAGAAAAGAAAGCAGAGAAGAACAATAGGGAAATCGGTTGGACTGTACAAGGACCAACGAGGATTCAGGAGGAGAAGGAGGAGGAGTAGGAGCTAGCTTTCATTGAAGTAGGGGCGGAATCAAAGTGAGTAAATTCGGAGTTCATGCCACGACGATCTATATGGAAGGGCAGTTTTCTTGATGCATTCCTGTTGAGAATGAAGAAGAAGAGAGATCTTCTTTTGAACAGGAAAATTTGGTCGCGTAGATCTTCTATTTCGCCGGAATTCGTTGATTGCTCCGTACGAATTTACAATGGAAAAACTCCTGTTCGTTGTAAGATCACTGAAGGAAAGGTTGGTCATAAATTTGGAGAATTTGCTTTTACACGGAAACGAAGACCTTCGAGAACAAATATTGGACTGGGAAGAAAAAGGGGGAAAAAGTAAAGTCTAAGCGCATATGGCACGAAAAGGAAATCCGATTTAATATTTCATATTCACTCTTTTCTATACTATATAAATATATAAGTTTATAGTGAACTAAATTAAGATATCTGATTCTATCTCAATCAGGCGAGCCGTCTCTAGCATTTCCATTTCGCGATTCAGATTCAGAGCGCGAATCTGTACATTCCTAAGAATCTGAGGAGGGGATCTCTCTCGATCTCGAATTGAGACTCTCACGTACAGTTTGTTTTTTGTTTTAAATTTAATAAAAAGGGGTGCTAGGAGGACTATAATGAGGAGGACGACAGACCCATCACGATCGACTAAAAGGAAAGTCGCCCCGGATTAGTCGTCATTAGTCTAGTTTTTTCACGTGTCGCAGGTCTCATCCTTTTCATATTGATATATATCATAATGGGACATAAGCGGAAACGACTTGATTTGGACGGTGCCTCTACTTCACGTGGGCCAGGGCCCGCCCAGTCTGGTTCTCCGGAACCAGATGATGATGACAACCCGGAGGAAGGGGAAAGGCGACGTCTTCAAAAGGGCTAATATGGCATCTTTCTTCTGCCTAATCAGATCAGTGTAATCCGGTTCAAGAAAGCAGAAAAAAAAATAAGAAAGGAATTTCCTCGGCTAGAATAGCTAATAGGCTAGCTTCCTTATCGTAAATATTGTGCCAGGGGAAAACCCCATTTTTATTTTCTAGGAGCCGCACATGAGATCGCCCGAGACGAATTCTTTTACGAGAATTCGTCGGCAACTGTAAGCGTTCTCCGTGGACTATTCCATTTTCTTAAAGAGTATCACACCAATGATGCGTGGACAAATAATGACATGAACGCTCATTGGCTCCATGACGTGATGCGACGAACCCCGCCATCTTCCTAAAGGTGTCACTCTTCAAGCCATAGCAGCCCATCTCCATCAAGATTCCGACTCTTTGGAGGAACTTCTCGGTATTTAAAAAAATCTAACCGAGTTGAGTCTTCAAAGTACAGAATGGGCTCAGATTCTTCAATTTATTTCATTTCACAATGAATTTTTTTGACTTTTTTATGAACACAGCTATGGCCTTTTTGATCTTATTTTTCTTCTAATCAATTTCTGCGTTTTCTAAGTCATAGATCACACCCAGCCATCAAACTGCTTGCCGGCAGACTGGCCTACCGGCCCGCAGACGTAGGGCGGCTTTTGTTGCTACCCGAACTGCGTCACCAAAGCGACTCCTGTTAACGGAACATAGGCGATTTGCCTCTGCCAGTTCGAGTCTGGTGAGTCGCTCGTTTGTTCGTAGGGGGAATATTTATTTTGACTAAGAATTTCTTTATCTCGGTTGATTCGATGCGTCGTAGATAGAATGGAATCAGCTAACTTTTTTTATTGCTATCCATCTACACTCTACTCTCCTACCCTCGCATCCCGGCGGCAACGCTTATTCAATCATGCGCCTGTGATAAAGAATGACACAAACAAATGTGTCGATGTGCGTGTGCTTAACACACTCGGCTAAGAAGTCCTTGCAACCCGATGTGAGATAAAAGATAGCTAGGGCGCTAGATGAGATCTGTAAATAACTTAGTGCTTTAAGGACGACGAGTCACGCCCTGTAAGGTCAGACCGTCAATCATCGGTTCAATTCTGCTCGTACCCTTTCTTTTTTTTCTTTGCTTGACTCTTGTGAAACGACGAATGAGCAGCGCCATTTGTTAGGATCTTCTTTCTCGCCGTAACCAGTAATGTAATAGAAAAAAAGAAGAAAGACGAGAGAGTCAGCGTAGATAAAGTGGCGTCAACTCATTGTTGTTAAGAAGATCAATCAGTAGGGGAGGTTGCACTATGAGTGTGATTCCTATTCCTTTGATAAAGTGGGTTTGCCCCATTTTGCTTCTTGGCGACATGTACAAGAATTCTCCCTTACTTACGAAGCAGAGATCTTTTAAAAAGGCTCGAGTTGAAGTCTGCGGGTTTTTGGAAACCGCTAGTTCCAGCCGCTACTCAGCTTCCATTGAATCTCTCTTCAACGATCGATCCCAACCGGAGCTTTCAAGCACGACTACTCCGATCTCCGGAGAGAATAATAGGTCTACGCGATGCTTCGGGGGCAAACGGGCGAATCCGGACGTTTTGGATGAAAGAAGCTTTGCTTCAATCTTATATGTGTGATCTTCGCTTCATGCTGCTGACGTGTCTTTTGCTTGCGATGAGTGCGTGGTGGGCCTTGCTTCCGGAACCACTGTTGACGCAGCCTGTGGCTTCGTGTTCCGCAGACTACGCACAGGCGCTAAAAAAGTAACTCAGTGGCGAAGCTTGTCCATCACGAAGTATATAGAGAAGGTATCCATGCCTTCACCAAGGGGGCATTCCAGATAGAATCGCGGAAGCATTTACTGAGACCTGAATTAGCAGTTCTTAGGCCTCTCTCTCTCTGTAAGCCATAGGTAAGGCAGAAGAGGTAGGAGGCGCCATCATGAGATCGCTTTCTGCTTTGTACTGAAATAGATGCTTTCAAGCACTACGACCCTGCCGCTACTCAACTAAGACTGATTTTTTATCCCTTTTCATGTCTCGCATTGGACCTTGGGACATCCTTTCCTTCTTTGCACGTATGAGATGGAGATGGCATTATTTCTTATTAATCCCCTTCCTGCTCATTCCCACATACAACTTCACTTAATCAGAAGAATTTTACTTCGGTAGAAAGATGAACCCATCAGTCTTTATTGAAACTTTTCTTAAATCTAGACCTGACTTCGGAGCTTACGAGTACCCATTCCGCAATAAGACCAGAAACGTAGCCCTTAGGATTACCAAAACTCTCCTTTTGGAATAAAGGTTCAATTAAAAAGCTTCTTAGCAAGAAGAACTTCTTTCCTAAGAGAATCGCTTCCAACTCAGTTTTTGAGATGAAAAGAAAGAGTAAAGATAGCCACTAGCTGCACAGAGAAGGGTCGATGTAATTGAGCTGATCCCACTCTATTTACACTAAGATGTTTACTACGATCTTTCGTGATTCCCAAGACACCGGGTTTTCTTCCTCTCCTTTTAGTGGATCCTGCGTATTCTGTTTGTTCTGCTCGTTTCTTCGGGTCTTACTTAAAAAAAAGGATCCCCCGGTAATGCAATTTTATATTCATCCAAATTGGAAGTAAAAGTAAACTCTTTTTCTGATGCTGATATTGGGCTGAATGCAAAGATGTTAGGGCTACGGGATTTTACATCTTTCTAGGTTAAAATCATCTTTCTTGCTTTCTTGGAAAAGTTAGAGAGAGAGCCCACCTTTTTTGAAAAACTAAAAAAGGTCAAAGTATAGCACAGAGGCTGAGTATAAAGCCATAGTAGCAACTGCAAGTTAGGTTATGTGATTCTTAAAGGAATCGGGCTTTGATGTTTACCAGTTAAGGTTTCTAAGTAGTGTAAAGTTTTCCCAATAATACGCCCCTCTAGCCAGTTTTCTTCCTATCACATTTCCTGATAGGGCTTTCTCTTTTTCCGGTGGGGCTATAGCTAATAGCAAATATAGATTTCATTGTTATTTAACAATAAACAAACTGAATTGCACATTAGACCGGTGTGAGACCCTCTCCTTTCGTCAGTCTTTTCCCTTCCCAAACCAGAAGCTTTCTTTGCCCTACTAGGGAAGATTAGGATAAAGAAGATGGGAAGGTTTGGTATCGTAAGAAACTCCTTTTTATATCGATCTATGGTAGGGGCAAGCTAGCTTTCGTTAGGCCATCCAATCCAATGAGTCTGACATATATATATGTTGATCTTCCTTTCCTGCGGCGGTTGAGTGTTCAGTTCCGTCTCCAAGCGAGCATTCCTTCGAGTGAGTGTTCTAATCCCCTTCGATGGCAGTTTGATCCATCCAAGGGAGTGGATGTGGAAATTGTAGTTTCGGGAGGGTCCGCCACTGCTAATCCTTTCTATTGGCAAGTTTAAGGAAAGTTCTTTTATCATATGCGTGCCTGTATCAGAATTGATATCATATATAGTTGGCGTGCTAAGGACATCTTCTTACTATTGGCATTGAAGCATTCGGTATTGAAAGCAAGGACTCAAAACAAAGTAAATTTCCTATCCATATGTGGCCCTTTCCTTTTCAGGTTTCGTGATTTCCTTCGTCCATCTGCATCCAATGGATTGTATGTGATCCAGATTTGGATCCCCCTTTTCCAGCCAGTTATGGAGTTGCTTTCGCTGGCGAGCCGGTTGCTAGGGCAATCTATCCAGTTTCTTGAAGCAAGATCAAGGGAAAAGACAACCCATCCAATCCAGTGATCAAGACAGTTCAATCAAGTTATTTTATCATAGTTGACCGAATAGATCCTCATGAGTATGTGTAAGATTGAGTCGATGCTTGCCCTGCGAGGGCTGAGGGAAACTATATCTATTTAGATGCGGGCTGTAAACGAAGCTAGCTAGAGAATAGCTCTAACTTTTTATCTTTATATGATATAAGTAAAAAAAAATGAGATAGCTACGGAATCACTTTACTAAGTTGGAGTTTCTATGCATTGATAGAGCTAAGCCTTTCACAAAAGCAAGTTCCTTTGACTTTACAAAAAGCAAGAGAGATCCAGAAAGCGAGTAGGTAGGATAGCTAGCATTCTTTTCCAGCTCTATTACCTAGACTTTTTTTTTTAGCATATCATAATGAAAGTGAAGATCTTCTCATCCAGTGGCAGTCTCAACGGTGGAGGGCTCTAGAGAAGACTGTCCCAGTTAGGGATATAGCGAAGAGATAGATGTCCTTCCCTTGAAGATCACTCCCGATTGGTTGTGAGTGTCTTTCACTCCTAGGAGTGCTTCTTTGTTCTCCCCTCCGGTTGCTTTAAGATCCTGTGTAAGTTGAAGTTTGAGTTGCAGAGCCAGTTGGAGAGCTTATCACGCAGTTGCTCCCTCCCTATCTAGGTCTAGAGCGATCCAAAAAAGGAGCCTTGTAGTATGATGTATGATTACCAGGAGCGAGAGCGAGCCAGTAAGGAAAGACAGTGAGAGACAGTTATTTTCTAATATCGGATTACCTGCCAGTGGAATCTCTTTTTTCATCTATCTCCTTGGCAGTGCTTTCGCTTCCTTCTCCTGGACAATCCTAGTCCTAAGTGTTTCCACCAGCCCTTCCAATTGCAGTACTAGGGCCCTCCAGTAGTCAGGCTTTTCGGGCAGTTTGAGTTGATTTCTTTCTGCCTGGTAGGTACTTTAGATCTAGAGGACCATTGGGAGAAAGCTTAATCATGTAGGTTGCCTCCTTCATGCCTTCTGTCTTTGAGGCAAAAGGGATATCTGAAGTGGAAGCCATTTAGGAAGTTCTTGTGCTAAGTCCATCCACTTCTGCCATCTAGTTTGAGGGGTCAGCCTCTCCTGTTCCAGAAAGCTAGGGAGAAACAATAAAGTAAAGGATAGCGGGCTAGACAGCGAGTAAGACAGCTAGGTAAATAGGAAATGCAGCAAATCCATCGAGTGGGAGAAAGACAGCTACACCAATCTAGTGATAGCCTCCCTTTGAAAGCCAACCCAGTTATCACGCTTTTTCAAGTCGGGATTTTAGGCACGAAAGCGGCGGGAGAAAGCTAGGTAGGTAAATCTTTGTCTTTTCCCGGGAAGGCAAGTGTTCAACCATCCAATTGAAATTGCTTCTGCCTTTCCTTCGTCACCTTTTCCTTCTTCCTTGACTGTTGTCGGAATAAGATAAGTGCTATCATCTTTTCCAACTAATGAAAGATCCTCCTCAATAGGAACTTAACTTATAAGCAGGGGAACTTCTTTCCAATTTCCAAAACCCAAACCACTAGGACTCGGCGGAGAAGAAAAAGGGGAAGGGGAGGAAAAGTAGATTAGAAGCCGTTAACTAAGACGACTAGTAAGAGCAGCAAAGGCAAGGAATTGATGCTAGAGAAGGGGATTTCCTTAATATTCATCTTCCTCTAGAAATGACTTTTGAATAGACATCTTCGAGGAGGCCAGGGAAGTCAGTTGAATTTGGTAAATCCTATAATAAGAAAAGTAGCTGCACACGAACGAGAGGAAAGAGACTAGACCCCTTCGATGCTTGGTGCCTTCTCTGTCTGTGACCAATTACCTTTCCCCCCCCTGCTTTTTTCCTTACTCTATGCCTTTCGCTGAGACTGAAAATGTGAACGTATCCCGTGTGAGAGTATGAGTTCTCGTATCGGCTGTGATTGAATCAGTAAGCGGTGTGGCACTTGAGGAATAGAAGTAGCTGTTCTCTCTTCCAATTCCGGCGGGAGGTTTGGAGCTCTTTGGCTCTTTCCTGTTGTTGGAATAACCGTTGTAGGATGCTTATCCCGTCTTATCGCCTTTGCTATAGAATCAGCTCTTGGGAATAGAATGAAGCCAATCTTTCCTGTTTCCGGGGGATTTCTTTCTGGCTGTCCCATGAATCATATCATATCCCTAGTCTGAGATAAGGAAAGCTAATGACATATAATATATAATAATAATCTAAAGATCACTTACGATAAAATGTCCATCTGAGATGAATTTCAAAACTAGTAGAAGATCTGACTCAATAGTAACTTCACTGAAAGCAGGTCGGGTAGTCACTAGCGGAGACCCCAGGGGATCCTCTTTTGATGCTTTAATGCTTTCCTTTGTAAGCCTATCCACTGCTGCTTGAGTAAGCAAATGACATAGAGCCCACAATGGCATTTCGGGAATGTCCAGATAAAGATCCTGCCGTGCCGCTATTACGAGTATATGTGAAAAGAAAGGTTGAAAAGGTAATGCGAGACGCTATAGCTACCGATTACTTAGACCGACGCCTTCCATTAGGCTTTCCTGCCTAAAATGCTTACTTGGAGAAAGAGATAGCTTGAAATGAAAGGCCCTGTAACAAGCGCTTAACAATGTACTTGCAGGAAGACGGATTATAACTCGATTTCATGAACCGATCGGAAACTCCCGATTTCCTTTGCTTTGTCCTTGCTTTCTTGCTTACTGGAGAATTGGCCATTCTAGCTGGCTGAAGAAGAACTCACAAGATAGCTCTCAGGGTATTACACTAGGATTGAGACTAGAAATGTCTTACTCACTGGTAAAGGGGAACAGCTCTTTTATTGACTGATCAGTTTAAAGGAAAGAAGGTCAGTCTTTTGCTTATGATCAATTGAATTGAATCTCTTTTATTGACGGCTGAAGAGTCAATTCATGGAAATTTAGCTAATTACGAAGCTATGACGTTGCGTTGTAGGGAAAATCCAATATTGGAAATTACAAAAAAAGGATGAGTGTTTAACCATTTATCTGCGGGTTGGTTAGGGGTTGTGATCCTATTCAAGCAGTTCCAGATGCTGATTACGGTTTTTTGCGATCTATCATAACCGAAATTTGAATCCACCCGTACTTCTCCGGTTGAAAGATGGCAGCCTTTATCCCGCAGCTATTATATATACAAGAGCGCCCTTAAAGAGCCCTTAGAAAGAAACTTTAAACAGGCATGGTACGAGAGTGAGAGTCAGATGACTATTGCGGATTATCATGTAAAACCTTACAGTCATCCCCTTCCGCTTTTACTATTGGGTGGGATACCTTTTCTAGTAAGTCAAGATCTTGGCATCTGTCAGTTCCTTGTCTTCATCCCATCGAGAAAGACTCATGCAAAAGGTGAATTGAATTCCGGGTATTTATTCGTGCACGAAATCGAGAAAAGTCTGTGTTCAGGTAGCTCTGGAATTGCTCCCGCAAGGCCCCTTACTCTTTCAAAGAGGGTTAGACATGGCAACCGCAGAAAGTTTCTACTAGGGCACAAGAACAACTGGCAGGATGCTACTTCTTGCCTTTTTTTTTATGCCTTTCGAGGAACTACCTTATCTTTAATGTCTTTGAGGGCAATGTAGGGCTTAGGCTTTCTCTCCAGCCAATCTTAAGCCAGCAGGGTAGTAAAATAGAGCTTGGATAAAACAGGGTAAAGAAAGGGCTAGGCTCAAACTAATAGATTTTTTTCTTTGTCCTAAGTCTAACGAACTTATAATGCAAGACTCTAAATGACTATATCTATCTAATATTATTTATTGCCATCCAGTGTAAGAAAATTAATGCTTCGATATCGATCCAGTGGGAGAAGGCTAATGTTTTAAGTCCTACTTCCATTCCAGCCAGTAAGCCTCTTTCTTGACTTTCGTAATGGGTTCATTCTGGCTTTACTGCGATAAAGCCCCAGGGTCAGTTTTTAGCCTTTCCATAGAGTGCCAGTACACAAGCAAGTGAGAGATGTCTTTTTAGAAAATGAATGATTCCATTCCCGGCTATCAAATTTAAGTTCCTGTTGCAGTATTTTTTAATCCAGCAAGTAGGGATCCCTTTGAAGCAGGAGTTTCTCTCAAGGCAAGCAGTAAGGAAGATTTCCAATGAGCAGGAGTCAAAATGGCTGGGGCTTGAATAGAGCTTTTATATGTCGGGCTTGGAGTTCAACACGTGAAGTTCTCAAAAGAAGAGTTCTCCCGGGTTTCGCTCTCTGCCTTAGGTAGATGGAAAGGTTCACTCAGTAGAGTAGAGGCATAGACCTTGTTTACTGTAACTAGTAAAGATAACCTTAACTAAAAAACATAACTTTCCGGATATCTTATCCAAGGGCGCCTTGGCTCTCCGAAAACTGTATTCGGGTCAGCCGTTCTTTATATGATTTATCATTCATGGACGTTGATAAGATCCTTCCATTTAGCAGCACCTTAGGATGGCATAGCCTTAAAGTTAAGGGCGAGGTTCAAACGAGGAAAGGCTTACGGTGAATACCTAGGCAC
>Ga0157364_1000374_pt1 | contig 28746 bp, 15 predicted proteins | sample AttsexASBM2_FD_111476 | JGI IMG/M metagenome (GOLD analysis project Ga0157364, IMG submission 111476) | Fungus gardens microbial communities from leaf cutter ant in Ribeirão Preto, State of São Paulo, Brazil - Atta sexdens ASBM2 | ecosystem: Host-associated > Fungi > Mycelium > Unclassified ... | reverse complement strand
CTCTCTCTCTCTCTCTCTCTCTCTCTCTCTCTCTCTCTCTCTCTCTCTCTCTCTCTCTCTTCCTATACATCCGTTCGTTCGAAAGCCAGAGTATTTGACTGTGCATAGAGAAACTACGAGAGAGCTCGCCCCACTCTGCTAGCCAACGTGCTCTATATGCAAACCACCGCGTAATGAGTCCGTCAACCCCGTAACATCGTTTGCCGCCATCCTTGTACTTAGACGACTCGGCACACGGGCCATTTTCCGACAGATCCTCCTAGCCGGCCTCGTCTCGAATGCAAATCTGCGTAGTCGCGCGCTGCTGGGCGATCGCGTGAATGCAAATTCATATGCGCGCAAGCATCGCGATTACCAGAGCAATATTCTCGTTGTTCAAGCAAAGACGTCTGTGCCCATCCCATTTGTGAGTCCAAAAATGTGAAAGTAACGGTGATCTCTAAGCAGTCTAGCTAAAGTTGACGTGTGCAAAACACTTCGTGTTACGGTATACGCCAGCGTAATATGTGCCGCGAGCGATTTCTTTAGTGAATAATGAAATATTTTTCTGGATTAGGATATATAGGCCAATACGAGTTGGCAAACGAAAATATCCATGCGATATGATATTTCAAATGTAATATTATACTATATATCGTAACGAGAGATACAGTTAACTTTAATCATTATTTATCAAATATGGATTTGAACTATAATTTGCGAAATTAATATCATTCCTTATTTGTTGTGAATATTGTACTGGAAATAACATGGATACCTGATTGTCGGCTTATATTAGGTGTAGTAAAAAGAAATGCATGATTTTTCCATTCAATTTTATGCAAAAATAATGGATTTCTTTTTACTACACCTAATATTTGATTATTATAATATTGTATATATATATTTTTTTTTAAATTTTTAAAATCGAGTCTGTCCTTATTTTATTTCATTTTAAGTATGAAATAATAAATAATACCTATATATTTAATAATACATATGGAGTTTAAATCGAAATTGTACAAATTAATCATGAAAGTTTATTAAAGTTTAAACTTTAAACTAGAAGGAATAATTTATACAGTGTGTTATTTCTTTTAAAAAATTTGAAATATTTCAAATTTCTTTTCTTTAAATTTTATACACATATATCATTTAAAAAGTACACACAGTAAATTAATTTATATAGTCTGCGATCGTATTTTCACACATTTCGACCTACATCCAACAAGACGTGGTCCCCTGATCGTAGATACCTTCGTCGACGCATTCTAGGCGTCTCGATTAATGTCGGTTATTAGCCGGCTGTCATCCGGTCGTCGTAAGGATTGCGTGTCGCGGCCTTTAACAATGGCTCGTCAACGTGCGAAACGAGATGACACGGCCGGGCGCGTGTGATAATTATTCTCGCGAGCGCGCGCGAATGCGTGGGAGAGAAAGGGAGGGAAAGGGAGAGAATCGCGCGAGTGCTCTCATAAACGAGCCATGCGACGCATATAGAGACGCACGAGACGCGACGGTGAATATTACAGTGCCGCGAGAACAGGTCTGCCGACATCAGTCGACGTCGCCGGCATAATGTTTGGCATAGCTTGTCGCAATATGTTACGCACTATCCAGCGAACACAGCGCATCCGTCCGTCCCTTCCAGCATCCAATCGAGTTACACTACAAGTATCTCCCTGAGCCGTGTCCCTCATACAGACTGCATACAATCACTGTAACCAATGAAATCTCACGCGCCATACCCCACTGCCCCTAACTGCCAAGTTCGTAATTACGCCGCGCTAAATAACGCACCGATATCGACCAGCTGATTAAACGGGAGCGCTTTATCACAGCGGTGATATAGTACGTGTTATTCTGATCTACGAGGAAAAAAACTCACACTATGCTACTCATCCATAAAGGATCGACGTTATACTAATTAATGGAAAATATTCTCACAATTTTAGGCTAATTCATATTATTTCGAAAAATTGCCTAATATTTAATGCTATAAGGTAACGTTATGTTACAGAATATTAAATAACGATTATATATTTTAAAAGTAGAGTAGAAATATATTAATAAAAATTATTGATTTTTTTATTACCACAAAAAATTCAGGAAGCAAATTTTCTTGATAAATGCGATGTAAAAAAATTTATCTCAAAGCATACTTCTATGATGCTATAAACTGTTTTACTTTGTGTGCCAACAGTTGCACAAAACCTTTCATTCTTTTATTTAATATGAGATGATTTATTAACGAGTTTCGCGAATTATAAATAGAAATTCTGATGCCATCAATTGGTTTATTGATAAATTTTATTGTCGAAGGAATAGCACAAAGTTACGAAATGCAAGTGCGAAATTGCCATCCTCGATGTGACGAGAGAACGTCGTTGCGCGTATAGCATACATGGATACGCTCTCGTATATCACCATGCTAGCTGGTTAGCTAGCATCAGTCGCCGTCACCAGCATAATGTTTAGCATAGCTTGTTGCAATATGTTACATACCATCCAACGGTGTTCCGTCCTACCATCGAATCAGATTAGTGTTGGTGTTTCGATGAGTCCGTCGTGCACCTTCATAGGCCGTTTGCGTGATGGGACTGATTTCACCGTCCGCCACCCTCCTCTCTTCCTCGATTCTACGAGGGTGATAGCCGCCTGTCAGCGTATGCTAATCACGGTAATAGAGCGAACGCTGTACTACCGAGGCTTTGCCGAACCGCGCTAATATTTTGAAATAACATCGACCGCGCCGTTTTCGCAAAGGGACGACTGTTTCGAGCTCGGGTATGCAATTCGGTCGGACTCGTCAATTCCCATTGACCAGCCTCATGATTATGTGAACGAGCTAGTTGCACAGAATAATTCAGAGCATAATAAAATATTCTAGCACTCGATACTAATTGATAAATTTAAGAATCATTTTAAAATTGTATTATGCTCAATGATAGTATTACAATATTTAAAAAATTATTAATGCATCCCAAAATTTCCATCTATAATATATTTCATCTATTATTTTATATAAGCTTAATTCCGTTAATGAATCGTTTTGCGTAAAGTTTTGTCTGGATTTCAATTAAAACAATTTGCAACATTGTGCGGGCAAGGAGAAACAGTTAATTTATATAATTGAAAATTGGATGATTTAGAATAACAAGCGAAGCATGAAACAAGGGAGTACTTTAAAAATGCCATCCCTAATCTCTTTGCGTCTGTGTTATTGGTTTGAATCCAAACTAGGGTGAGGGTGCGCATTAGCGGGATGCTTCGTACGATATAGGTCCCTGGGTGCTAGTAGCGCGTTGCCAGCCAGCACGTTGATATTATAAATTCAAAGTCAAATGTAGCGTATTCTAATTCCGCCCGAATATCACTTAATGCAATCTGTAAAGTCTTGTGCCTTGAAAAAATTGCTATCGCGTTTTCCCGAACGAATTTCAAACATTCCCTGCGAATTTTTAGCATCCCAGCAATCGTTGTCGCTGCGGAATTAAAGATAAACTCATTGATAAGCGGTTTGATTTATAGTAAAATTTTTTTATTGTGGAGAACTTATAAGTTCATTCGACACGCGGGAGAAATTTTACTGTACGTGGAAATTGGCATATCTGAAATCTTATTCTTATACGAAAGAGAAGCTTGGCGCATCCACGTGGAATTAAAGCTACTACTATCTGCCTACCTATGACAAGAGGAGACAGCTCCGCGACAGTTAGGAACCGAGAATACAGGATTACATCTTTGCTCCTCATCTTCGTCTCACAAAAAAGAAAAAAAAATAAATACCCTCGAGCGGGAGCAGAAAAATAAGCCCTTAAAGAAGCTGATGAATTTTAAATCAGCCACGCATTGAAATCGGGAAAACGTCTCCATTGCCAAGAGGACTTTCAAACCCACCCCCGTATCATCCTTCGCCGCCCCCCCCCCTCGCGCCATCCCACTTTCAGTTTTCATCTCTTAATAATACAGAGGCACTAATACCCTGATCACATATTCTTGGGGATAAAAGGTAAATCTTACGCTCCGGGCGGGTTATAAGGAGCATATTAATTCCATTAGAAAAAGCGCGCATCCCTTCTTTCTTGATTTTGAAGGGACAGATTCTATGGATCCGGTCTCATCTCTTTAATGTGACAAAGTTGTTCTCATGCGTTCTCTAACAACATATCAATAATACCGGTAATATCAAAATTATAGACAAATCCACAATTAATTTAATTAAAAATGTAGTAATCAATTTTTTGTCATAAAAGGCAACTTGTTTTATAAAAAAAATTGGAAAAAATAATAAATTAAACGTTAAATTCAATCAATGTTATTTTCTTGTATATATTTATTTATTTATATTTTTTTTTCAAGTAAATGCAATTCTAACATAATTTCTTTACAATTTATGAAACATTATGGTTTCTAGTATGTGCGATAAAATCTGCAACAGAATTCTTGATGTACAAACATGATGAAAGGACAACGACACGATACTCGTAAAGACCGTCAAATGTCGTGAGGCATTGAATGCCGGATACTACATACCTTTCTCTTGAAGCAGATCACGCGAGAGATTTTATGAAAGGCCTTCCCTAATCCTCGTAGCAGGGTTGTTCCCGTGACGTTGTCCGTAATATCGTCAGCGGTCTCCTGACAACCAGTGCGCGTCGTAAAAGTTATTATCACACGACAAACGACGCGATTCCAGTAGCACGTGTCACGACGAAACGAGACAAGACGAGACGTATTGCGAGCACGGTGGTCGTTTGCACCATTTTTCATGTTGCCCAAAATTTTTCGCGCTGAAAGAGACAACCTTTTCTGGGCAAGGCGGCGTAGTTCTCTTAAAAGTTTGCAATAAGTCACAGCCGAAACGGGGGAAAAAAGCGAGAAGAGGCGAAAAAGGATCAAGCGCGACGAGGGCAAGAAGGAGCAAAAGAGTCGTCGGTCGATCGGTGTTCGAGGGCCGACAATCCGACGCGCCACCCTCCTGGGAAATCGCTTTAAACCTTTTAAATTCAAAACTTCTCCCTAGAAAGAAGAGGCGAGTCCTCTCCAAGAGCATCGAGGTGGTATATACATACAGCCGGGCCGAGCCGCGCTGGTTTTGTGCGCCACATAAATACATCGTGCACGCGGAAGAGGGAAATCTGTTTAAAATATGTTCTCTCTCTTGCCATTTCGCCATGGTCGTTTGCTACGGCGAATAGCTAAATGCTTTTTGCGAGAGGCCATTTAAATCTTTACCTTTCGTCCTCCCGCTTCATCGTCCGTTGCAATCCTTGATCGTCCGTTTTTTTTTTTCTCTCTTTTTCCTCACCCCGCGCTGATGTCGAAACTCCTTGTGTCCGGAAGAACGAAATGCGGCGATACGAAGGAAATTCTATACGGGGAGATAGGAGATCGCTCCTTTGCGCATTCGACTTTGTTTGTTATCAATTCTCCTTATCCAATCCTGAGCGGAACCTTCGGTAGCGTACGCATACGTACGATATCTTTGAAGTATCTGTAAATATCCACGCATACGAGCAAACATATTTTAAAACGATGTGTCTCTCTCCCCTTCTTTCTCTTCTTCCTTCTTCCTCTCGCTCGACGAATCTTCTCTAACTCTTTGCTTTTACGTTTTATCAAGATTGGCCGCGGCGGCTGGCTGCTGTCGGTGAAGTCCCGCAGGAAATGAGGCTCCGCGGATGCAGCCAGACGGCAGTGACGGCAAATCCACGACGAGAGATATTCGCGAGACTGGAGACACAGAGACTAAGACATCCTCGCAAATACGCACGCTGTTGCTCGGTGCTGTTTTGCCTCGTTTCCGGTCGTGGCCCGAAAGTCTCGCCTACTTGTGTATGCATGCAAGTCGCGCGAGTGCCGCCTTTACGTGTTGAGAAATAGCGACTGGGCTATTCGCATCGCGAATTCACGATGACAGGACCTCTGGGAATGAACTCATTCGTTGTCTCGTGTCTGTTATTCCCGCGCAATATTATAAATGAGCGAAATGGACTTCGATCCGCGACGTGTTCTTATTTGAATGGAAATTCGAGCCAGTTGTTATGTATGCTTTTCTATTTTCCTTCTTTGACGATATCTCGCAGCGATATAAATGTATGGATGAGATAAAATTTTTCTTCTTTCGAGAAACAATATTAAAGCTATAAACTTTTATTGATTAACTAAACGAAATTATTTTTGGTAAAAGAGAAAGAGAGAGAGAGAGAAAGTGAGAGAAAAAGAAATAACAGATGTTCTTTTGACTTAATTAAATTAAAAACACTCGAAATATTTATAATTTAATAACTGAGTAAAAATAAAATGTCAATATAATACTTTAATTATATATAATTACTTTTAATTAATTTTTATGCATCTCTTCATTTCTTCGTACGCATTGAACTTCACTATATACTAAAGATTGATTTGAGTCGAGCAGTCTTCTTACTACAACTCGAAGATAGAAGCAATTACATTTATACTTGTGTCGAGATTCCCTCGATCGAGATTATGGTGCAGAAGACTCGCCACTCGAAAGGAGGCTAAGCGCCACCGTCCGTGAATTCGTTGTTGTACATTTAATGAAAAAAAGTTGTCGGAGCACTTTACGAAGACTGTCATAATGACACGACCTTAATACCGACCACATTTTATCTGTCAGGATTTGTCTGACGAAATCAATGTCTGCGACATTCTCAAGTTTTCGTCAACGTTCCATCGGTAATATTTGTGGGTATACAGTGTATACATCATTCTCAAGAGTAGACCTTTCATATTTAGACCCGTTCGATTTTTGCTGCAGTCGAATGGTTGAATTATGTTCATCTAAAATTTTCTTTATCTGAATCAATTATTATCTACTTATTTTATCATTCAAGGATTTTTTAAATAAAAATAATCTATCCAATTGAGAAATTGTTGTTTTATAAAAATAATATTTTATAAAAATAATATTATCGATTAGATGCTACAACTTAGTTAAGAATAAATTTAAAATTTAAATAAGCGATACAAAAAGCTCATGGAATATTTAAAAATAAATCCGTGATAAATGTTACTTAATGTGATTTGTTACCTCACTAAGAAGGCTTTGAATCCGTTGTCGCGACGAAATCTCTTCTTTAATCTCCCTCTTCTCGTCGCTTCTTCCGATTAAACAAGCTTTGCAGCGGCCGCCTTGTCCACGACCATTGTAAGTAAATCGGTCACCTCACCGCTCATAAATGACGAAAAGGAGCAAGGTACACGTTGACGGCGACGTAGGCAAGCGATAAAAGCAGAAGGAGAAAGAAAAATGAACAGTTTCAAGCATCACGAAGGGCTGACCGTTTTGGTTTCCCCCGAAACCGATGTCCGGTCAGCACCCTTGACTCGAACATTGCCCTTCCCGTGTACAGGACTTTTATGGCGCATAAATATCAAGAGCTCTCCATGATATCCCTACTGTATTATCAGGAGACGCTTATAGTCTACGAGGGAGAATGCAGAGACCAGAACTGTTATTTGGCGCAATTCTATATCTTCTGTCCCACACCTACGAGCTTGGAAAGGAGGGGAGAGAGGTTACCGGGAATCCCGGAACAATTCCGTGATGCTGGACTTCCGCCAATTCAGTCTGTCGGAGAGAAAACAGCATTCCGCTCGCACTTTGTACGAACTACACCGCTCGCGCCCAAATTCAATCTACCGTCCGGTTCATCCTTTCCTGAGTAAACGAAAGGCTATCACGAGCCAGCTACCGGAGTATTCGCTCTCGTCGTAGTCGGTGAGATGGAGCTGTAATTTCTTCAGACAGAATTGCATTTACGGGGGCTACCCTCGTAGTCTGTAGACGCAAGGATTGCAAGAGTCGTAGATATTCTCTGATTTTCTCCGAGTAAAGCAATGGCAGTCGATGAGCAACGTACTGTAAGATCAAAACTATCGGACAATGTGAAATAAAGCTAGTGAAAGTTTTGATAGTCTGCACTTTCAGACGATAGATCCTGACAATCTTAGCTAACAAATTCAATTTTATGGCTAAACGGAAAAATTGAACGTACAATATTAATTTTCCAAAAATTTATTCCAAAGATTAATTCTTCAATTCAAATTTCTATCATTATTTTTCCATCACTTATCAATCATGAAACTTCTAGAATAAATATTGCACTTTTATCTCGATAAATAATTTCCAAAGAATTGAGAATGTGAAGATATTTCCTTTTCACTAACTTGCGAAATTCGTATCGGAACACTTTAATGAATCCTCACTCTAGTCGTAATCTCCTTAACTTCCGAAGCTTCTTAGATCTCATCCATCAAGAATTCACCAATAGAATCGCTTTGAATCGAAGAACCGTCGAAAGACTCTCACTCAATGCACGGCGCAAACGAGGCTGGTAATTTCTTTAACCTCCCCGGTTCAGCCCCTCGATCGGTAATCCACGATTTTCATCGCGTATATATATATATCGGGTATAAGAAATTCACTGAGTCGAGAGGGAGATCGCATATTGTCAGGCCATCAGTATCCTTCGCTCTGTCGCTGCCATTGCCGTACTCCCCAATTCTTTCCCCCGCGTGCCCGTCCAACTACAGTACTCTCTCTCGGTCTCGAAACACGCCGATGGGGTGGGCAAGAGGTATATCGCCCCTATCTGTATCCGTGTATGGTTCCAATAAAACGGGAACCACTCACAGCTTTTGTGTCGGATACAGTGGCGGTGCCTGCCGAGGCGACAGCGGAGAAGGGGGTGCTAGTGGTTGTTATCGGCCATCAGGTTTTATATCCGTATCGGAGGGGTGACGGGAAGACACACACATATACACAACACACATATAAAGAGAAAGAGAGAGGCGGAGTAGCAAGGGGATGGTCAAACGATACTGGATACCGTGTGTTTCACAAAGATTCTATGAAGATTGCCCGGGATTTTATTACGGGAGAAATGTCGGTTAATAAAAATGAATACGCGGACAGAGCGAGCAAGAGATGATGCGAGAGAAAGAAGGATAGAAAGAGAAGAACAAAAGGGATCTTTCTTTTTATCCGTCCCGCGCTCTTCTTCCTGGATTCTTCGATGTCGGCTCTCGATGGCAGGCGATTCGAAAGTGCGATTTCGCGTCGGGTGCGTAAACTTCGTCATTTAGATCACTCGGAGGCCGCATTGGAAAAAGCGGTTCTGGTCCCGCTGCCAGACGCGTTTATCTTTTCCCTCCATCCACTGTGACTCAGCAACGATCGACGCCGAGATCTCTAGCGAGATTGGACGTGTGAAATGGGTATCGATCCGCGCGTTAATGGACGTATCGTCGGGAAATTATTATAACGAACGGTTCTCACGAATATTTACGACGTGCAACAGAATTGTTCTATCTCCCAAGTATATTTGTTATCTTCGATTCAACTATCGAAGACTCAAATAAAATGCGCGTCGACGATATGATCTTCGCATCAATGCAATGAACAGCGCTAACATGACTTCCGCGAGTGCGATTAATGCAAGACGAAGAGTTACTCTTACGATCGATCGCGTTCTCGGCGTGCAGCAGTTTTTCTGCCAGACCATCGATTTGCAAATTCGCTCGGTGCAACGCTCTCTCGATGGCACCCTCGTAATACAACAGGCGCGATTGACGCGTCTGTTGCAGCTGCAATCCGTGAGTAATCCGATGCGTCGCCAACGAAGTTTCAAGTGCTAATTCATGCGCACTCCGGGAAAGACGATATATCGAACCATCGAATCAATAGGGACCTGTCTGAACGTCTTCGGGCAGAAAATCCAATGAAACGCGTCTCGACACGCGTGGCGCCTCGCGAGGTAGACGGAGATAAAGGCATTCAAGATCGTATGTAAAAGGGTGCCCTCGGGTAAGCGAGTCTCGCTTTTCCCGCCAGACCGTTACGTAATAACAGATTTTCCAGCGATCTTGGCGGTACCTTGCGTAAAAAGATCACAGTGAGAACAAGGAAGTAGACGGCACACGCCGAGGATGAATAAAACAGGAATCTATGTTACATAAGTACTCTTTCTATTACAAACAGCTAATTTTCTGCGTATCTTCGTAATAGTAACACTTCAGAATCTATTTATATTTTTCAATCTTCGCTTTCTCGATCAATAATAAATTTAATTTTCTACACACATATACATTTTCGGAAACGAGAAGAAAAAGTAAATAATTACTTCATTCTATTAACACTAGAACCGTCGCCGATAATGCTACTTTGGCTCGCTAATCATTTTAACTGTTTCTTTTTGTATCTAGATATATACAGTGTATAATAGTGAAAATATGTGAATATAAATAATTCAAACAAAATAACTTTTCCCTAACCGAAAACAAGGATAGGAAATTATCAAATTAGTACCTTTAGAAATTCTAAAGGAATATCATTGGTAGTTCTAGTGTTAAAAGCATCGTTCAGGCTCTGTTTATACTTCGAATCATAATAGCACAATGTCATAGCACGTATTTTAGCACAAACACAAGGGAAAACAATTCGCCGTTCAATCAATTCTCCTAGTATTAACACAGACGTTTGTATCTATTATTCAATTGATGAACTAACCGCCGTTTCACGACGCATTGTTATTCACCATTGGTCGCTGATCCATGGCCGGCGCATAATAAACCAGCTCGATCTGCATCTATCTCTTTCCTACCTTCCTCTATCGATCGTCGCCCTGTTTACGTTGTAACGTAAACGGAATTTGTCTTCCTTCAACGGTCGGCGACGACGACAATGTCGACAACGAAGTCTCATCCAATTTTTCAGGAACGCAAGCCGCATGGAACGAGTCGGTTAATCCACCAGAATCTCGCTGACGTAGCTGCTTGCGATGGATGCACCGAATTCCAGTTGCGATAGCTCACCGTTGTTGATACCGAACAGCCTGGAGCGTTTGTCGATGGAAACGACGGTAGTATAAAAAAAAAGAAAACAGAGGGGAGGGTCGAGGAAGCGGAAGGTAAGAGGGGAGAACAAGTCCTTTCTTGTTTGTTCGATCCCACCCGCGATGGGGTCAAAGGCGAATTGACTGCCGTGTCATTTGTAACAATAAAGGTAGAAGTCCCGATGTTTGGATCTCCAACGTTCGTATCGGTGATAGAGTCGACTTGATGACCTTTTTCTAAGAGATATAGCCGACACTGCCGTATACGCAATGAAGTTGAGTGATGGAAATCAAGCGTTTTTGCTTCCACATGGCTGAATTACTTCATCCGGAGAGAAATAAAATCTAAAGTAGGATTTCGTCTTTCCACAGCGATAGCTGTATAAATCAATTCGATTTCACGACTTTATTAAAGGTACTATCTTTTAAACGTATAAATTAAATTATTTTTGAATTTCGACTCTCTCCATCCGCACAACTTTGACTTTATTCGAGATAGAAGTCATCGCCCGACGAATTGTCCTCCTGTGAATCAAATGAGAAACGAGAGATTTACGCTTCTATCTCTCCTGGTTCATCGTCGCGACTATTCGTCCGCGTCATAAATCTCCGCGTAACTATATGACGTTTCTCAGTTGACCATAAGTACGTTACTTTTTGATAAAGCGATTCCGTTGGTTTTCTCTCGACGAGGATATACGCTCGCTCGTTCGCGTACATTTTCAAAGGGTCGAGCGTGTCGCTTTGCGATCTAGGAGGCGCGTGAGGAGGTCTGAGTCGATTGTTATAATGCGGGCTGATGTATGGCCGGCATAAGTTAGTTGACAAAGACCGTCCGAAATTATATATCACATAATGAGAGAGAATAGAGCGTGTCGGGATAAAACGGAGCAGAGATTTCGAATGATCTACAGATCTACACGAACATCTGGTTGATTCATTACGGAATGGGCTGAAGTTTTGGAAATATTTTGCCTTGACATTGAAGGTTAGAACTAGTGTCTCAATATTTCGTCCTAAGAATTGCTATTCATAGTCATTTAAATGTCATATGATATATGACATTCGCTCTTCTTCGCTGCGTTTGTATTCTGCCGCTTTGCTGACTAGATCATTTTACTTTCTCTCAAACTCCTCTATTTCTCGGTTGGCGATTCTATTATTGATACTCGTTTTTGTTGGTGAAATTTCTCCTACAAAGATTTCATTCTATGAAAATGTACAGTACATTTCTTTTTTTTAACTGGAAAAATCAAATGGATTGATTCTATTGAAATTCTTTTTCTATAAGTTTTTTAATTTGCTTTTTTTTTCAAAGTTTATTTATTGACTGTTCTTTAGGGGGACTCTCTAGTAGAAATAAGCTATAGACTGTGCAAGATGCGGATTGGCGGAGAAACTCTTCCGAGATTCTTAAGTTCTTAACCAATGAACTCTCAGACTGGAGTGCGCCTTGAAGTGGAGGTGGCCAAACTATAGTTCGAGAGTGACAGCAAATTAAAATCCCTCTTATATATATAGCAGTTGTACTGGTTTGATCTCTTATTAAATCCTTAGTTTTTATTATATAGAAATAATGATAAGTTTTATAAATTACTACCTATTCTTCTCGAATTTATATAAGTGTTTTTCTAAAACAAAATTCTAGGACACTGTGATTGTCGATATGCTGGAAGTTATCGTAACTTGCATATTTCTATCATTTCTGCACAGTATTTTCAGTGATAATAGATTCGGAAAATCCGTAAGTATCATTTCGTGTTTTTTACTTCGTGGTATCTTGTGCCGATGCAAGTTTTACATTCCATACCACAGAAATCTATTCCTGCATTGAATAACCGCTTACATCTCGGTAATTACCGTTAACATGTCTCTCGCGTTTCCCTTCTTCTTCGGTTAGTTCTCGGCGACCGCAAATATTCGTATGATAGTCGCACATCGTACGAGGACTATGAGATGCGTGCTAGAGTCGGTGGAGTGTAGCGTAACGATTAACGAACAAATGGCAGGCGGTCGCCAGTAATTGTAATAATTGTAGGCCGCATAGTAGAACCACGTAGTTCCTTCCTTCGGCGCCTCCCTTCGTCTTCTTTTTTCCGTCGACCGAGGACAACCGAAGGAAGACAGGAACGCGCCATGTGTGCGGCAACGCTATTGTACACCTAAGACGCGTACAGGTACGCGCACTCGCCATTGTTTTCCGTCATTATCGGGTGCGAGGGGAGCTGGATGGTGGTTTAGATTCTCGACCTGTCATTAAGCCACTTTTTCGCGGTTTCCTTAAGGATCTCGATTTCCGCTCGTCCGTTCCACTGATGTGGAAAACGGCGGAAAGCCGTGCTGTGTAGCGTGAGAAAATATGGAATTTTGCGATTAAATGGCTGCCCGATATACATTGTCGCGTGCAAACGTTTTTCCTTTCCCACGCGTCTTTGCGCAGGAAACGATGAGCAGTACAAATGATGAATATATTGACACCTGTTCTCCTTTGCGTCAAGCATCGGAGAGCACGAATTCCTCCAGCACCCGGAGACTCTTGACAGGTCAAGGTATAAGATGAATACATGCAAGGCATCGCCGTGCAAATTGCAGCCTGAAAGTAATTACTCGTTACAATGTATACAATGATCCGAGAGCTTATGAAAACATCGATCAGCATCAATGAAGAGAGACTGGTGTTACATTTTTATTTCAGATCTTAGATGTATTGCAAAAGTGTCAGCCATATGCGATTTCTTCGGAAATAATACATGATACTCCCATCATTACTGCGTATTGTCCGTTTCAAAATTAAAAAATTGAAAATGAACTTCTAAATACAGCTTATTCTTCAAATTACTTGTCTCTAAGATGTGAAAGCTTCATAAAATTTTTCAAAATACAAGGGATGTCGACCGATACGAATAGAAGATAAGTCATTTCTCGGAGGAAAACATGCGCGGGAAAAAAAAAATCTGTATCCCAGTAGAGTGAGTAGAGAATTCGTGCAACCGTCACGACACATAATAGCTAGTTAGGTCTCATTGTATCGGTAACGCGTGCACGCTGCATACACATATGCATGACAATGGCAGTCTTAGAGCATCGCTATGCTTTTTAGTGACGCTTTTTATGACTGCATTCCGCGAGGGTCAAGGTGTGCGCTAATGCGCTGTAATTCTTTTAAACGGCCGTCAGAATTAAATTTTGTGGCTGGTCCCTTTCGTCAAGCAGTATCCGTCACCTCGCCGTCACTGCCGTGAAACACAGCACAAGATATATCAAGTATGTTCTTTCTTCGATCGTGAAGCGTTACATCGCTCGATCAATCTCTTGATGTTCAAATGTCGAAACGCGATGAAGAAATGCATTGGAACGAATGGAAACAAAGGTAGAAAAAGTAAAACAAAAATATGGCAGTTGAAATTTGTTATATTAATGTATTTATATTAATATTTTTATATTAATAATTTTTTATATTAATATATATTGATATATTAATATATATATATATATTGTATTATAAGAAAGAAATTAAACATTTGTTCACATTCCAATCCTATTAACAGTATTGATTTATTTTTATGGATCTATTACTATCACAGCGTAAAAAATTGTTTGATTTTTATTATCCTTGTTTATCTGTTATTTTGTTATTTTGTTGATATGCAGTGAAGATTTAAAACTTGGAATGCATCCTGATTTAGAACTGGAAGAAGATTCCTGGAACAGCAAGATTCTTAAAACACTTTTGCTTTTATATATTCGTTACTTTGTAAACTTTGATAGGATGTCTGACAGATCGTGAGAATTTTCGAACGAGTGTCGGCAACTTTTTAAAATTTAGCCATGACGATGACCATTCCTCGGAAGTTATTTAACCACAAGGAAGATCTCATGTTCTCTCGACTGTGGCGATAACCTATATTTTGCTTACAATACCATTGTCAGAATTTCTAACACTTTTATGACCATCTTAAACTTCCTATGATAATACAGACAAGTCTCAAAGCGTGATCACAGAGTTACACAAAGTTGCCGAAAGCCACAGGTATCGATGAATCTTCTCAACCTTTGTAAAAAGTAATGCAGTGGATTATTAGGCTCGATGGGTGTCCGTCAGAATACTTATGAACAGTATTAAAGAGAAAATACATGGATCTAAAATTGATTGTCAATTTTTCAGTACCATAAGTCCAATTCGAAAATTTGTTTCAAACAAAAACTACTGTGAGCTATTTCTGTTTTATAACTATTCTTTTCTTAGATATATGCAAGTATTGACATTAGCTATGTCTTTTTTTGCATTTTGGGTCATTTTCGTTGACACTTTTACGACTGGTCAATTTATTGATGCCCTTTTATCCCACAATAACATCACAAAGATTATCTTAACAAAGATATGTAGATCCTAGTAAAATATTCAAATTATATAATATTAATCAGTAGATATAATACATTTACAATAAAGTTAATATGTATTAATTAAGAATAATAATAAAATTGGTAAGTAATTAAATTAGTCCATTGTTATGATTAAATTCGATGATAATATGTAAATCTAATGAAGATTGTATCTAAGGCGTCGAGTTCTATTAAAGTCATGACGTATGAAATGCATATTTTACGCGATCGGTGTTACGATACATTATCTCTCGATCGGAATACAATAACGAGGTGCTCCGGAGTCGCATCGGAGTCCTTGCCCCATTCTCGATTAATGCAACATTCAAAAAGATCGGCATATCGACGTGCATATCGATCGAAGGACCTTCGATCTAGGCTCAAAAATCCAACTTGTCACAGATCCGCGAATACATCACATCTGCAATCTCGAATCGCTGATATTACCTGCAAGAGGAATCTTCATACGTTTCCAGTCCGCCGCATCTCGATGCGGAAGAGCGGCAAGGTCAGCGAAGAGTGGAACGTTCTCGCCGTCGGAGTCAGACATGACCATTCGACGCTACGCAATGAGAACCCACGCATCGCGGAAAATCGCATTCGTCTTACCCACTGTCTCGTGTAACTTCCTTATAATTCTCTTGCACGAGGAAGGAAGCAACGCCGCGAGACAAATAACGTAAGAAAACGTGGGACGACGCGATCGATCGAATAAATCAAACGACGATCTCAGTAGGACGACGTCCCACGACTGCCGCATGTCTCCGTGCGTCTTTTCATTCATCGATTCCAGTTTTTCACTTGTAAATACGATTTTGCCTTATAGGCTTGATGACGAGTATCGTCACCGACCGCGAGTGCCGTTTCGCCTCGCCGAGTTCACCGCGTTGAGGTTTCCCGCGTTTTCCGCAGTGATCAATGACTTGAGACTCGCAGTTGCGCTCGTTGGCATCGTCGTGAATGCGCTCTCAGTGTGCAGCGCAATGCGCAATGTAGCGTGCATGAGCGTGAGCGGTCGAGCAACCGAGCGTTCGTGTACGCGCTCACGCATACGAGCTCAGCGCGCGTGCCGTTGTGACATACGCGATTACCTTGGACTTATATCTATATAAACACTGATGTGTATAATGAGGTGTAGGACTGAAGTCATTGTCGACATCGATAGGCAGTTAATGGCGCGAATATAACTCGCGGTTTTGATGTCGCTTGAATAATCTTGAGCCGCGATAAGCGGTCGCTGTGCGCGTTAAAATTCAAGTGCGCTGGCTATTTATTATTTAGCACTGCGCGGCGGAGACGTCATTTGAATAAGGCTAGTCAGAGAAGATAATGTGGCTTGGCATTTTTACAGTTTCAATATGTCGTTGTAAAGAAAGCGATACTGTCACCATATGATATCTCGTAGAAGTATGGACGGATAATACTTTGATAAATATGTGATGTTGAAGTCAGAAATAATATATTATTCAGTGGAAAATAAACTATTTTTTCACTGTAAATAACTATCTTTCATAATTTATTGTTGCTAGAAAGCATTATAGAATTTATTTTAATAATAAAAGCAATGCAAATGCATTCTGAAAGTGATCAAATTCTTTTATATATTCCCTTCTTTAAATATTTCCAATCGATCCATCTCTATTCTAATGGTTGAAGGTAAGTGCGTCTGACTCTATTATACCCTTATTAACTTATATATTTTATTATTGAAAATAAGTGTAAGAGTAAATGTCGAAAAATTAACCATAACATAAGTTCGTTGAAACTGTCTATATGTTTTTATTTTTATGAACACGAGAAATGAAGCATAGACGTACGTAATGATGCGTGAAACGCAACACACACGTACGAGTGCGTAATGCGGAGGAGAGAAGTTATTATCGGCGCGAGCAGTGCGCGATAAGCGCATAATTAGATATACGAACGCGAATGCACGGTGAGGAATTAATCTCGCTTATTAATACTGCCGCGTCCATTAAATCGAGGCAAAGAAAAACGTTGTGTTGTGTTGCGTATCGGTATAAGCTAATAATAATAATACCCTATCAACCTGTCTCACGCGTTGAAGAAGTAAAAAAAAGAAGAGAAAGAGAAACAACTCGGCATTTCATTGCACGTGCGTCAAGAAAAAATGATCATAACCAGAGGATATGTTGCCGGCGAGAAGATCCGCGCATTACTATAAAACATTCAGCAAAGAGATGCAGTTTATGCCTAGGTCAGCGGATAATATATGATGCAATTAGTGTAGCTGAGAATAATCTCCTGCTTGGTAATCGTAATCGGAGCATCTTAAATCAAATCAGAACGTTGTTTTCACAACGAAAGATGCTAGAATTGCCTTATCGATCGATCGATCAAATGGAGTAATATAAGAAAGATAACGATTATACATCGCGAACGAATTATCGCGTCCGGAAATTAACGTGAATGTTCTTCATAAAAAAAAAATAATAATTTTATCGGAATACTGTAAAGCGCGGTGTCGTTCGCCAGATATCTTTCTTACGAGTCTCGGTTGAATCGCGGTGTTTATCTCATGGCATGTGTGCGTAGGTCAGTGCGAGAAGTAACGCAACTAATGCGAGGCGTAGGTATGACGAGTGGCGTCAGGTATGGAAAAACAGCTTTCTCTCTCGACGGGTTCAGGTGGCACACGTAGGAATTAAGCGGATAAACATAGCGGAGTAATAGTACGCGCAATATACCGAGCGTAGGCACGCACACGTACGCACGCAATGTAGGATATTCGTTACGCGAAATAAAATTCACGGCGAACGTAGCACTCGCGAGTTTACTACGTGCAATAAGTCGGCCTCGTTGCGCGTTAATTCACACTTTCGTTTTCCGTCTTCCACGCTTCTATAGAAATACTGCGCGCACCCGATTGTTAATTGCAGCCCGCGCATCAAGCCGATCGAAACAATCGGACACGTGTGCCAATTACGATCGCGGGGTCTCGTTAATTGCTGCCGACGAAGTGAGAGATGCATGTTTTTAGTTATCATCGCAGAGTATGATATAGGGTATAACAACTCTCCCAGGAGGGAAAAAAAGGAAAAAAAAGAAGATTATTTCGTTGCCGACGAAGTCATTAACATTTGCACGATGTATAAATCACGTTCTCCTACAGCATCATTAAATTATATAACGCGCATCGATTTCCATATTTATGTATATTCCTCCGCAGTAGGAATTACTATTTATGAAACCGATACTACGACAATTTAATTCATTGAATTTAATTCACCGTAATTCTCCGAGAGTTTCTCGCGGAACTACATTTTGACTTATAAATTATTTACAACCCATTGTTAATATTATATCGAATTAGTATATTCTGTCATACCTACAACACGTGTTATTGTTACATTTTTTAATTACTTTGAAATATGAAAATCTTCCAAAAGACAAATGAGTGAAGAGGATCACATTCGAATAAGATGGATCTTGATATCTAATAATATTTGTATAAATTTTTACTATTTCCAGTTCAAACAAATTGCGCGCTTTTGATTATTTATCTATCTTAAAACACAATTCTAAACTAAAGCCGGAATACGTATATATAATATCACAAATTAAATTTTTCACTTAATATTCTTCTAAAAGACCGATTGTTGCTGCGCGCGCGACAAAAAATTAAAACTATTTCAGAGACTAAAATTACTGGTTCACTTTAATGAGTTAAAAATGTATTGTTACAACGGATCCTGTAAACCGCCAATGTAATATCGATTCCAGATATTAACGGGAAGGAAACGGAAATTCAACAGTGTGCTTTCTAAAGGACTATAACGAGCCGTTACTCGGATATACTCTTTCAGGCCGTAATGTGAGTACACGGGACGGGAGGAGCCGGGGCTTGACTTTAGTAAGAGTTTACGAGGGCAGGCAACACGGGGTTAATTCAATCAGCCTATAATCCCAACTCTAACCCTGATTACCTCCGGAGAAAGCAGCCGGTAGTTCGAAGCGATTCGATCCTGATTAAAAGGTTTCGTAGACGGTTTTGATCCGACTACTGTACCCAGAAGAGGAAACTTCAACTGTAAGCAATTTGCTTTTTGCGAAAAATAAGTTTTCCCGGAATGATTATGTATCATTAATTAAAATGGCGCGTAAGTAAAAGCTACATTGCAGCGTCACCGCAAAGCAGCTGATCGTTTCTTGCTTGAATATCTAAAATGCGTATAAACTTAATAGTAAAATGTAAATATTATTTACTTTACAATATGTGGATGTTAAGCCGATAATTTACATCAGTTTCCGTATGTAATTTACAAGAGATAAATTGAATCGAGATTAACTCTTCATCTTTCTAGTTCTAAAAATTAGAATTATATTAAAATCGAAATTAAAGTTAATCTACGTTAGTGGAAATAGGTCTAAGTAGGGAACCTAATTTCTTACGAAAATGTTAGAAATTTTAGTTCTTTGATGATAAATACGATTTTGATCGTAACCAAGATTGTCTGTTGTGACTAATGTCATGAATTTTTATACAAGCACTATTTTTAGGTTTTTATCTGTGTACAGAATGACGAAAAGTACTATTAGTACCATTAGATTAGTGGCTTGCAGTTTATTCATCGTTTGAGAGTAAAATAGAAACAATAGCGCACTTACTTGACAATAAATTCGACCGCACATTATATCGTGGACGAAAGTCCATCTGAAAATGTAGGTTAAGTATACTTAAGATAATTTTAAGTTCTTAAAAGCTATTAGTTTGACGGCGCTTTAGGACCCATGCGCGTTTCCGGATAGTTGTGATAAATGCGTGGTACTCTTTAAAAGCGTGTAAAAATCTTGATTACGGCAACGCAGGATGTCCATGTGTGACATGTCCATGTTGCTCTTACAGTATAAATATTCTTTCGTTCACATGATTGCAACACCTCGCAATTTAGCATTATTATCTACTTTAATGGACTCTTTTATTTATCGTACATCGAGAATGTTGAAAGTTTTTTTCTACCGTAATATCTATGCAAAAGGACACATTTTAAAATGCATTATGAAAAGAGTTTTAGTCTAAAAAAGTACGATTATATTTGAGAAGAACGATTAGAGAGACACTAAATTACACTTTTAACCAATTATTTTGAATCAAATGCAGATTCTATGTGGTAAACTTAATTTACATTTTCTGACAAAAGTGATAAAAAGATAAAAGAACAGATAGGTACAAAATACCAATTAATTGTTTTATAATTCTTTTATAATGATTACGATAATGATTGTTAACTGAATACATCTAATCATTATATAATTGCGTGACACATAAGAAACATCGATTTCATTGTTCACAGACATTCGATCTATCAGGGGTCAGATTTAATTGCAAGATATATGATATCTCAGAGGGTTATCTGTGTGCTGTCCTTCTTTACTCGTTTTAGATGGATTCGAGTATCTATCGCTTATCCTATTCGTTCTAATCGACTTATTCGGGTTTATCACAGTGTCAATCTTATCTTTCATAATATTATAAAAGCATTAGGCATCGTACCACCGTCGGATTATTTCCTCGATAACGTAACATGCAAGCGAACGACGCAGTTGCGATTAGCTTCACGGAAGCGGTCTACGTGTAGCCGAAATACAACTTGAATATCTTCTATTGTTTATTCTCACAAATAATCGCATAATACGATCGTTCTAACATTATCGAATAAGTGGCTATTTAAAGTATGTATCGATAATGATACATCGTATCATCATCTTTTTAATTTAATGCGCATGATCTTGATGGATCTCACGATTTATCACTCCTTTATAAATAAAGTCAATATGTCAGCATATTTATCAATGTTATTATTCTACTTATCAAAATTATTATTCTTTTTTAAAAAGATTTACTCAAGAAGTAAATCGCTTATTAAAGAGATAATTAGGAGAATATTACAAAAATTAATCTTCCTTTATTCTTGCACAGTTTGAAAGATGAATGTTCTTTCTTGGAAATTCTTTAAATTACATGTACATATTGTATGCAGTCACGCTATTTCATGCGATGCGTTTAACACGCATGTTTACACGCAGCGATCTTTCCTGAAGCCATGTATATATATTCAAGAAAGAGAGAGAGAGAGAGAGAGAGAGAGAGAGAGAGCTGTGCTTTTATGAATAATTTATCTTCATCACGACGGCGCGTTTCATTATTGTTCCGTACCACACAGTATCTGCGTAGCTAGTATCCTTTATATGTGAGTGGGATTATCAACGAAACGATCCTGCACGTCGAGCGAGTGCCAAACTAAACGACAACAACGACGATGCCGGGCTTGACGACGATTTTGATTCGAGGTCGGCAACTTCATTTCCGGGATTGATGTCAATGTCCTGGACGCCAATTCGAAAATCAACGGTGCGTCACAAAGGGAGTTTATCGTAGCGAGCAGACCGAATGTCGCTCTATCGCCCTGGGTGTCAACGTTGTGCTATCTCTTCTAGATGCGTATAACATAATAACTGTGTCATCTCTGTTCGGCTTCCCTTTCTCACTCGCACTCTCCACTTCTCGATAACCGACCAACATGAGAGATTCTCTCTCGATCTCTTTCGCTCTCCGCCTGTCACCGCGCTCGCTCGTTCGCGTCTGTCCGTCTGCCGTACTGCCACCGAGTTGATTGGATCCACTTAACGGAGTATAAGTATACGCCATGCGACATTACTGCTCCATGGTGTATGGCGAAGTGTATGTTGTTGCATTGCGCCACCATAACCCGGCGAGGGACTGAAACGACTCCCGAGATTGCTGTTGTCTGGGTCTCGTTAAAGGTCTGGAAACTATTGGGGATAGTTCGGGCGAGACTTTCGTAACATCTTGCTATAACGTTTAAGGATATATCTCGACGCGGCAGCGACGAGACGGCGGTGGCGGCGGCATACTCGAGAATAGACGGAATTTAATATGGCGCCACGTTATGCGCGCATGATTAACTCTTAATGAATCGTATTGTGCAATTTGGAAACCTATACGACTTGTGAAAGTCTGTTTGTCTAACTACTATAATATTAGAAGAATTAAAATAAGCTATACTAACACTTGAGTACGAAAGACAGAAAGGAAATATCATGATTAAGAATCTTCTTTCGACACTTCTTGCATCAATGTGTAATTATCACTAATATTATATATACATATAATATCAGAAATTTAATAATCATGTATTAAATATATAACGTGACATTATTATTTTTTGAATAATTAAATTGCCATGATTCAGTAATTAATTACAGGTTTTATATAAGACGATATTATCTTCATATGCCACATTCTTTGTTTGAATACTGCACGTTTACACACATCGCTGACTTTTGTGCGCAGTTAAAGCATAGGACTTCGTCGAGGCTAAGTAACAAGGAGCGACCTAATGACTCGAAAGACCTAGATTATTTTATTATCACATCGTCAGTGATTTCGGCAACGTGGTCATAAAATAGCCCCTCACTGCCACCAGTACGTGGTGATAGATAAGGGTCCGCCTAAACTATCGAATAATTGAATGCGTCATCAGACAGACATTTTTATACAACTCTTCTTGTAATTTTATTAAAATTCGAAATTTACCGATTATATTGATATACGTTTTTATTGATATCATTCCGAATAGTCATTTTTTATTTAATCCTTACTCAACGCGCACGTACGACTGACACGTATTATTCAAGTGACTCGTTCCCCATACCACACATTCAAGTATGTGGTTTTCACGAAAGTGTGCATCTTTCGGTAGCTACAGGCAGAATTCGAAAGTTAAGCCAATGTCCTTGGCCATGGTAAACAACTAACGGTACATCTCTATTTACGTGACCACATCGAGTCACGTAATTCGGTACACGCAAGTCCCCTGCGATCGGAAGGGAGAGGCCGAGGTCCTATCTGTCTTGTCGCATTACGTGTCTTACAACGTGATAAGCCGCTTGGGACAACGTTGCTGTACAATCACGCGTCGCTGCACACCGGGCGACAAAGACGACAACGCAATGCCTCGGCGTCGGTTGGAGGCCGATCGGAACCAGTCACGAACGAGAATCTGCCTGGCTGCCTGCAGCCGCGAGAAACGAGCGATGCAAGATGCAAACTCTTTATAACATTCGTAAAGATACGTCATCTCGTGCCGTAAATATCGAGGCCAGGCAAATCGCACGAGATACGAGCCCTTACCAAGGCGTAAAAGCAGCGATGCCGCCGCTTAGCATGCGTTTTATATGCGCTTCGAAGCTCGCTCTGCAGCCTATTCTGATCGATTATGATCATCTTCTTAGGAAAATTGAGGCAACTCTTCGTGGATTGAGGTTACATCGCGTGATGCCATGTGCGCGTTAATAGATTTTTCGGTTATGAAGGAATAATTCGCAGAAATGCCTAAGTCGATTATTTTGCCAATTTATTTTCAGAAAATACAATTAATGATAAAAAAGAATTATATGGAATCGATCGAACTCTATTCTAAGAAACGAAATATCGATCGATGATAGCTATTTCAAATCACACAATCCAGTTTAGTGTTTTCAGTTTTTGTTGCTTCAAAAATATTATTTAGAAATACTACTTTATTTCAGAAATATTAAAAAATTTTACTCGATTAAGTGACGAATCTAGATTTCCTAATTTAATAACGAGAAGCAACAAAGAAATTCAAATATGCGGTTTAATTATAATACCTTGTCTCGCGTTGGCTGAACTGAAACGCCTTTGTGAGATTTAATTTTCGTCAGTTGTTAATCGCGCAAATAATAGCAAATGGGCGTGTATAAACGAGATCTAAATAGCTCTTTAATTTAATATAGCAGTTTTCTCGTAACCGACCATAACATAATATCGTGAGCGTGCGAATGAATCGCGTGCTTCGATTAGCATATACGCCAAAGTAACCGCTGTTGCACGAGAATGCGTAGACGCGAAGTAATTAAGTCGTATATAAGGATGCACGGTAACTTGGAAGCGCCGGAAGGTTCTATGTAGCTTTGCGCCACAGCCTCGCCGTATTTCTCAGCCAAGTTTTCCATCTCAGGCAGGGTAATATATTCATGACAACAAGCGCTTTTGTTGTGCGATGAAGCATAGAATGGAAATTCTGTCGGATCTTCCTTAACAGGATCTTAGAAGATTCACAGTGTACAGAGATAGTTTGGATTTAGATACGTATGCCCGGGTAACGTACCGATAAGTAATATTTCTGTCTTGAGATACCTAAAGGTATCCTCTGCGAGGATGGTTGGATTTCCTTTAGGTATCTCAAGAGTATAATATAATTAGAGGTGTAAATATAATTAGAGGTGTTACAATGAACCAAGAGAAATATAATCAGAGATGTTACAATGAACCGACTCAACAACAACAAAAAACATGACCGAGGATCATCCGTGCTTACACAGCTGCATCCCAAGCCAAATAATAAATTTGTAATAGTGTCTTCTTTTGCGGGCCGTTGACAAGGGGACATCAGCTGTTCGATGTTAAATGCGTAACCCTTTCGACCCTTGCGCGACGAATCGCTAGAAGGGTCCTTAATTAATTAAGTCCTCGACAAAGACTCAGGTGTCCCGCCGAAATCTGACGGTCCCTAGTCGACTTTACGGCGGCGCGATAATGGCGATATTATCATACGCACGACCTATTTAACCTGCGACCATCGTCGTAAGATTCCTAAATTCGGATCCATGAGACCCAGGTGTCGGGTTATTTGGAAATTAATGACGGCACGATTGTTTCCGAATAACGGCCGAGCTCATTAATTGAACATGTTAATATAGCAAGAGATAACTTAGACTACGGTAATATCACTTCAACATTATATGATACGACATTAACTGATCGCTTTTAGCATATTGAAATTAATATATGTCTCGTTCAGACAAAATTGTAATTTAATTAAAACATTAACTAGAAAATATTCATAGAGCGTGAACGATATTCGTAATTTATGTTTTGTTAATATATATATATATATATATATATAGATGAAATATATTGAAACTCATCCTCGCGTACAAGTCTAACAGATTTACTCTTTGCAATGACCGCGTTGTTTAAGCTGCAGAATTAAATTCTTGCGGGCGCTCAATAAATCTGTCTTTAAAGAGTTTCTTTTGCCTTCGCAGAGATTTACGATAATGTTACTAACCTCGTTCGTTTTCGGTATCAGCGCGCTTCGCTTCGCTGTGTTCGAGCGTATTCTCGAAAAATTCGTTACAGAGACCATTCCCGACTTGCGGCGTTCCGAGCGCAAGCACTATCTGCGTAGTAGATATAGGCAGAAATAATGGTGTTTGCTTGGATCCCCGAGATATCATTGTTAACAGCGGACAGGCAACAACCTCGTATTTCGGGTAAACTCGCTAAATGTTCCTGCAGCGAAACGGGAGATATATCGGTTTAAGTTATACTTCGTTTATCTTCGGTTTATTTCGTCGGATTTTTTTTTCTTTGTTCTAATGAAGCGAAGAACTGATTATGATTTTGTCCAGTCGGTAAGTGCGGGCTATAAATAGGGTATTTACTTATCTTGATGCGTACATATACATATGGGACATAGGAGGTTTTATCTAAAGTAAAGTTGAAGCTTATTTATTTCTGCGGAAGTGTGTATACACGCTCAAATGGACATGTCAGATGCGCTGAAGCTGGAAAGAGAGAAGCGCATTAACGTCTACGACCTACTTAGTGCCATAAATCAGTTTACGCCGGATTGCTTATCGATGGTGCCACGTAAGCGCAAGAGGTAAAGCCCTTGCGATATTGCAACGCATTGCGGTCAAGTTGGTGGTTTCCTGTTATCACTGTAGCTGCCTGATAAAGATCCGTCGCGTCGGCCACGTGTCTCGTGAGAAAGTTTTCATCCTCAATGCGATCGCCAGACATGATAAGTGATAACTAGTGTAGCAAAATATCGCTTTTTCACGTGTTTCATCGTTATTTTTGTCATGTTTGTTTGAGCAAATATTGTCGATATTTGGATTGCATTAGGAACTCTTGCAATGATAAGAGTGACATTTTTATCTACCGATACATGCATATCAATATACATATGTATATGTATACATAAGTATCAATTTCGATTTAACCCATCCATTCTTTGTACCGCTGCACCTTGTTGTAAGCGAGATCCCTAGTATCTCGTAGAGAAAGTGTTTGATTACTATAAAAGAACGTTTTATTCACGCTCCGTTGCTTTACAACTCCTCAATTACTCTAACAAGCAGAAATCCATGCCGCGCGCGCGTCTAATAGTCATTCTTGCTTTCATGCAGTCCTTTCCGCGAATAAAGATTCTTTGTAATGCGTATATACGCGCGCACGAAATTTAATGCGTAGTAGGAATAAACTCGCGGATAAATCTCCCGTGCACTCTGAAGCACATAATACAACGCGACGATTCAGTTGATTCGGTAAAGGTATATTTCAGAGCTCGGTGTACTCGGGAAAATCGCATTTGCCATTTGATGACAAAGAATTTAAACGGTTCCTCGCAATGGTGGTCGGTCAAAGGCATTGTGAAATGAAGCTCTCTGTATGCATCGTTATTATTGCAAACCGCAAGATAGATAATGCAGTATGGGGGAGATCTCGCACAGACAATATCTCGAATGTAATCAGCGTTATGAGTCTTCTTGCCTTCGGTTGCCATTGCCGAATCGGAAGGAAAATTCGTTTTACATGCGACGTCCTTTTCAAGTCGTTTGACGTGACGTCTGACCGGTTGCGACCAGTCGCACATACGTGCGGATGTTGCGTGTACATATATATAAAGGTAAGCGCTTCGGGATAGTTGATTTGATAATGCTAAACTACTGTTACTCGAAATCACACGTACGATTGGTTACGTGATCGGTTATTCATGTATTATTTCTCGAGTTGTACACAACATGTACAAGACTATATGTATTCTATATATATAAATACTCGATCATACGAGAGATTATTAATCAATTACTGTGATATATGCACTTATATAAGATTTACATTAAACATAAGGAATCTAGACATATGTCTTGTATTAATATTGCCAATCATAACGTAAGTTTTGACACTACCGTGTCTCTAGACATAACACGCACGTTATAGCGCTAAAACTTGACCTTTTCACAGACGTAATTCTACGATCTTGTTATATAATACATTATATTATTGATAAAAAATACTATGCATAATACATGTATATATTATCCTTATTTTTAAAAATATAAAAATTAATATCTTTAATTTTCTTGCTTAAAATAAAGCGTATGCTCGAAATTTCATATCTTGATTTTTTTTCATGGGCAAGATAAATCAACGTTGAAATCTAGCAATCAAATGAATCAAAGTTTCATGGTATCAGTAACGGACTAAGAACGCAGGCACTAATCAAGAAAAGGTTCTTTGCTAAATCCGCTTTCAAACGAGTAGCTGAGGAAAATTATTCGCATTACGAAAGTCACGAGAAGTCACTAATAACGCGTATAAAACGACGAACCTTTAATAAGTTTTCTTCATATTACATGAAAATTGGTTTATTATCTGCTCTCTTTCGGTTTCCCCATCGAGAGACTGCACGTGCGTGTATCCACAGTAAGTATTTATGTGCTTATTAAAGAGACGATGTCGTTATATCTAATAAAGATGTGTATATGTAATTACGTAGATTTGTCGTGCACGTCTCTCACAAAATCTATTTTTATTAATATAAATATCAAAATTATTAATTAATAATAAACAGTTTTAATTTCTTTAAAATTTCTTCAACATATTATGTTTTTGAATCTATTATCTAAAAAAATATTGATAATCTATTGCTTAATATCCTATATTTTTTTATACTTATTATATGTTAAGAACTTGCCAATATTTCATAGCCTTTTTATGCGGAACTTTTTATGCAAATCGCTTTTATAAACAACATTCTCACCTAGAGAAAATGAAATTGCGATCTCTCAACGATCATTAGCCCGTATAATTGAAATCCTTACTGCGCCGTAAAGTCGATATATGTGATGCTTAGACCGCTTGCACTGTATTGTAATTGCTGAAAGTGCGTACAAGCGCACACAATTGATCTTACGCAACACAGCAAGATGCGTATAACAAGTTTCATTAATTTTCGCAATTAGTTCTCTAGGAAAATCGTTGCGGTTTTTCAACGCGTTTTATAGCATAAGCAAATGAGATATCACGATGTTGCTTAGCGAAGTGTACATTGCTGTATTAATAAGAATCCACGAAATTTACTATACGGGTAAGAGAAAGGGATTCGTATCTTACAAGATCATTTTATGACGATTGGCTTTAAGAATACGGCTTTTATGCACGATTCTTCGTCATTCTAGAATCTAGTTTGTGTGCCGCCTAGAAGAAATTAAAATTGCGATCTTAACATACACCAGCCGTGACATAATTCAGCCCTTACAACGGCGAGCAATCTGTATGATCGTCTATGCCGATACTTTCGCCTAGCCCTGAGCTAAATCTCCCTACGATCGTCCGATTACGACTCATTGGCAGCAACATATGCAGAAGCACTAAAGT
>Ga0157364_1000373_pt1 | contig 28756 bp, 18 predicted proteins | sample AttsexASBM2_FD_111476 | JGI IMG/M metagenome (GOLD analysis project Ga0157364, IMG submission 111476) | Fungus gardens microbial communities from leaf cutter ant in Ribeirão Preto, State of São Paulo, Brazil - Atta sexdens ASBM2 | ecosystem: Host-associated > Fungi > Mycelium > Unclassified ... | reverse complement strand
GACCGTTCACGTACAAGCTGCGTGCGAGTTCTCGGTTATTTTAATGAGCATGAATGTGGACGCGCGCGGCCGATCGATTACATAGCCAGGCTAGCCGCCGAAATTAATAATCCTCTCTCCCCCCCCTCTCTCTCTTTTTCTCTGTATTCTCTCCCCCTCCTGAGATGTAAATGCCACCGACACGGAAGCTGCTCAACCGACGTTAAACGAAAATGTTTCGGCCCGTCCTCATTCTCGATCTCGCCGCAGTTGAGTTAGGTGGACAGGTTGTCTGGCAAGTTTATCGGCCATTGTTCAATTAAATGTTACAGTATCTATTTCAACCCGTAATTTCCAAGATAATTCTCATCAGATTTTCTAACGTTAATCGACCTTATGAATTAATGAATCTTGAATTGTATCTTGAATAATTTTTTATCGACTTAAGATTAATCTTACAGAAATGATGAATTTATTAGTAAAAATATTTTTATGTAGACATTAGTCATACACTTACAACTTTTAAAATTGAACTCCTCAGTTGTGTAGAGCACTGAGAGCCCGAATTAAAACTTTTTTGTGAAGTGCACCGCTTAAAATTAAACCGCGGTACACATTTCCTAGAAATCTCTTGATTCGCGATCAAGTGTACATATATATAATATATATAAGTGGACCGATCAACGAGAATTTCCGTGACGGCCGTTGCCATCGTGTTTGCATTCTGACGATGAGATCGCCCTTTCGCCAATGTTTGTTGCTCTTGTTGGATTATAGCGGTTGTTATACCCGCGCAGTTTTTGCACGCGGTGGTTTGTAATTTATGCAACACGTGGAAAAGCGACGACGCCACGATAATAACACACGCATTAATCCGATATTATTTGTTACGCGTAACGATCGGATCGTCATTGTTTTGCATGGATATGATAAAAACATGGTTGCGCACCGGGATTGCATTTCATAACGGCCGATGATTTATAATAAACGAATTTATGAAACGCTTCGTCGCGAGCAAATTTTTAATAACTTTTCATTGAGGCGGAGCGTATCTCTCGTTGTGCGATTATTGTGCAAACGACTGATTGGCTCGTTTGTTATAAACTGTCGATACATTATAAAGCGCCCTTGTTTAATGGATATGGATCGATGTATAATGCAAATTATTTTCTCGCCACGATTAAAATCACAAAAGTCAGAGAGGAGACAATCAACATATCGAGAGATCTTTCTTGGCAGTGTGTATTTCGTCTCTTCCCTTTGAACGGATCTTGAAGAGAGAGACAGAGAGAATAATAAACTAGAATAGGACACTTTGTGAAGATTCAAGGGTGAAATCAAGGGACTTGAGAGGGACTATCTAAACGAACTGTCGCTGGCAGATAAACGACAGATAATTACTTTTACTGGCTACTAGATTAATATTGGGATTTCTCACGTTACGGAAGAGTCTCATTTCTCATTTCTTTTCGATCTTTCCGCTTTTTCGTTTCCCGCGCTATTTGCTATTTTCATCGCACGCTTTTTCGCATCCTGTTCCTTTTGATCCTCTTTAATTTTGCTCATATCACTTATTGTCATAGTGCCGCTTTTCAATTAAAGTATCTATATAGTTCTTTAGTTTTGTATCGACAATTTTGAAATATTAATACCTATCATATAATATTACGAATATTGTGGAATGCTTTTGAAAAACACATGTAATTAAATATATTACAAAAAATTCTTTCCATTTCAAATATACATTAAATTGTATACGGAAAGAACGATCTTGCTGAATTATTAAAAAATTTAACTAGATACAGATCTAAAAGTAATTTTTTTGGACCATCTGAATAATTGCGTAACAATCTCAAGCATGATGCAGTAAAAAGTTTTCCAACTCAAGCATGATGATGCAATAAAAAGTTTTCCAAGAACCACTTTATATAATATACCAGTTTACATAATTATTTTAATGTTCAATGAAATTATTTTCAGTTCTGCGTAGCTAAATTTTTTTACTTCAGCAAAACCATCCTTTCTATACTTTGCTGAAAAAGTAATTCTTGATACATGTCAATGTTCGCAATTAAAGCAGGCTTTGCTAAGGGTGAATTCGCGAGTCCTTTTTCCCGAGCAAAGCCCTCATCCGTCGACGGGAGCGTAGAGAACGGAGCGTCGCAAGGAACGGAGCACGACGTTTGTTTCCCAACAGCCTATTGCTGTCGTTTGACACGGTTGGCCCCAATTGGCACTCGTTGACCCCGCTGCGCGCGTTGTCATGACTCCGAGTCATCGGCTTGCCAGCCTGTTAAACTTGCTCCCTGGCCTCATCGCTCTCCATAATCATCCGCAGCCGTGCACACGCTTGCGCGCTCGTTCGGTTCACACGCACTCGCGCGCGCACACGCGAGTTCTTCAGTGTATTCAACTGGAACACTGAGAGAAATGATTTTGTTATAGAAACAAATCAAGGGAAAGCAAATGTGATATTTGTTTAAAAAAAAACGATCGATTTGTTAGGATTGCAAATTAATTTGTCATTGTAACAAATAATCAATAGTATCGCTAGCAAATAAAAGATTCATATATATATATATATATACATATATAAAAGTCGTAGACTTTTGCAGGTCTCAAATCATAAGAAATTGATTCTAATCAAGTATTCTCCTTATATTTGACTGTGATCGGTTTCCTATGACTTAAGACTCCACGATCATCTACGAATTTTATGTAAAAGAAAAAATCTATCCAAAAGATAGATTAGATTCTATACAGTTTGCTTCTGTTACTAATAATTAGTTGGTATAGCAGACTAGCAGCAATCACGACAATAAAATTTATTGTCACATATTTATCGATCACTCGTTAAAGGTACTGGTGGCTTGCTAAATTAACAAAATCCTTTCTCTTAGTGAAGTCTGCCTCTTTCTCTTCTCGATCGACTTATCATATTTATCGATCGATTTATCATATTTATTCATTAAATCGCAATTTTAGGCCATGAATTTGTTCGAGGCTTCGCTCCTATCTATTTTCCTTTTTTTTCCATTCCGCAAATATATGCGTTAAAAAAAGAAGAGTATTAATAGTAATTCAGAATTGTTATAATCCCAGGGAATTGTCAGGGCAAAATGGTCCAAGGAAAAGAGTCCATTTTGTAAAATTTTCTGGAAAATTAAAATTATTTACTTTAAAGAAGAATTATTTACTTTAATATACGTACGTCATACTTGCGCTGATTTGGAGAATACTACAAACTTAACAATTAAAAAATGCAAACAGTATCAGCAACATTAATAATAATTAATATTACTAAATTGATCTCACAACAAAATATTATATATAAAAAGTATAACAAAATACAACGACAGTTTCCACATCAGAACGAAGATATAAGAAATTTAAAAATATTATTGAAAATCAGGGAAAATTATGAAATTTTATCTAGAAATTGGAAAATTATGGAATTTTAAGCAAAGGAATTTACGACAATTCTAGAATTTATTTGGCAAACGTAAAATTAAAAATAAATGATTTCTATAATCGTATCGCGAATATGTGTTTCCTATTCTATTTTCTTAATGATATTTGAATTATTCTTCATCGTCTCATTTTTCTTTCACGAAGAATAGTTCGTGTGTTTACGCCTCTTCGTAAATAAAAGAGTTAAAACTGCGAGCATACAGCACCATCAATAAAACTGGTGGTCGAAGATGTGTGTGAGAACGCGTTAAATTTAATTCAGTGATCCCTTTTACTCGTCGCGTATACAGCTGTTTCACGCCGCAAAACAAACGCTAACCCGGTTGCGTTTTCGCTCCAGTCGTTCCTAAACGTAATTGATTGTAAACGTATGGCTAGTTTCGCGCTTTTACGAGCGACTTGGTTTAGACATGCTTTCCCGGGAATTCTAGTCGCGTGCTGTCCCTATTTTGTTGAATTTAGCCATGACGATTGACCACGCGACATCGGCCTTTCTTTCCGGCACATTCATGTCTAGAGAGAAAGAGAAGTTTTCTTGAAGTCGATAAAACGACGGAAGATAACGGTTACCATGCTCTTTGGGTACCGCTAAGAACGCCTCGTTAATACCAAGTTTCCTCGTTCCCAACGCTCGTTGGCCGAGTTTCGCGAACGAGTTTCCTAGTAGAAAATGACGACAGTAATAACGATATTGCTCAACTGATAATGATAATGATATTAAATTAGTTTTAATTTGCGTAAAGTAGAATCGATAACCTCTAATGATAACTTAAAATGAATAAATTTTCCATTATCAATGGTATTTAAGATAAGAAATACCGTAAACGCTTCGAAAATTCTTTTCCTTATCTTTATGTAAATTTCCAGTTGATGCGGAACAATTTAACGGTGTTGCAATGTGTTGCACCACAAGCATAATAGAAATTCAAAGTTTTAGAGTAAATGATTAAGTATGAAAAGAGAGAGTTGAATCAATCGATGTATTTTCCGCTAGAGCTCATCAAAATTCGTCGCCTTTTTCTCGTCGCTTCGTACAGCTGATCTATCGAGTTTCAAGACGCCGCCGGATACCTGTGCAATTTACATCGGGCCGCGTCATCGTCTTCGATAACATTGTCCTTCGCCAGAGACGTCGCATTTCCACGTGGAACGTCGACGTCGACGTCGACGACGACGTCGAAGGGGCGGGCCTACATCAAAGGCGCGCTATATAAATCAATTACCGACGACAAAGCGTCCGCGACCGTGGCGGCGGAGCAGCGGCGACGTCCGCGCAAACTCGATTATCTCGAATGTCGATGCCTCGTCTACTACAGCCAGCGAGAGAATGCGAGAGAGAGAGAGAGAGAGAGAGAGAGAGAGAGAGAGAGAGCAGAGTCGGATGCAGGATGAATGGTAGTGGAGAAAGCAACGTGTGCGCCACATAATCCAGTTATGACCAGCGCGAAATCTCTCGCAGCGAAAGAGCAGCTTAACTCGGCTGTGGCCGTCAACCCCACTTTAACCCTACAAATATACGGCGACCAGATTTCCAATATTTTCCCCATTTCACCGAAAGTGCCTGATGACGTTGTGAATTTTTTAGTATATTCAGGATTGACTTTTTCCCCCGCACATTTTCCATACATCTGAGACATTTTTCGGTTTATCTTTATGCTCGCCTGTTGTTCATTTTAAATAAAATAATTCAGTTTACTTTTAATTCCACTGGTAATACTACAGAATAAATTTTACTCGAAGATTTTCATTATTTTGTCGTGAAAAAGAGCTGCGTAAGGCAATGTTCTCGGGCTGAAAGTAATCGAGAAAACTCTGCTCGACTCGTTTAAAATTTCAAAGGTCCGCATGGGTGGTAGACAAGGTTTTCATTATGAAAGTTCATTCGCGCTGGAATTAAGGGCAGGATCTCGGTAAATATTTTGGTGCACGTCGCGCAGTGCTGGCAAATGTTCGGAAACGAATATTAAACTGAAGCCCTAAAAACATTAGTGAAACTTGAGAGAAGTGAATAATAAATTTCAAAGGAACATAAGACCACTGTTAAAATCAGAACGAATCGTTCTAATTAATATATTCTATTAAAATCAATTAATTATGAAAGTATTTTATAATTAAATATCCAACCAGATATTATCAATCACTGATATCAATGTTTATTTCTACGTATTGACGATTTGTCAGTTGAATCGGCATTGATTATTTGTTTTGCACGTGATTCGCATGCCGACGACGGAGAATTTTTCGTTTGAGAATTCTGTGGTTTCATTGATCGCGGGTTAAGTGCCCAGATGACACCACTTAACCTCAGACGTAACACGCGTAGAATCACGCAATTGCGCTCGCCGAGTACATTTGCTCTCTAGACTCTTTGTATTGTTTCTCTAAATTGTATCGTCATAAATTTGACGCATGTTCGCAAGCGTGCTTACTTACGTAAGTAATTCTTACGCAAGTCGCGCAAAACTTACACATTCACGGCGGTTATATTCCGGAGCTCGTTATAAAGTAATATAAGAGGATTGAAAAAAACATTTGGAAAAAAACAAAGTCGCACATAAATCGAATTATGCTAGCTCAATAGGTCGAATATTTTAACCTTTTTTAAATAAAAAAGTTATTGATCTTTCGAACGTATACATTTTTTCCTTAATAATTACGACTATATAATTATATATATGCTTGTAACATTAATTATTAATGTACGTATGATTTATACATTGTAATCTATTTTCTACATTTATATATTATGATCTTTAGCTCCAACTATTCTATTATATGTATAATAAACATACATATATATTTTATAATTATGGCTGAAAGAATTAAGCACCTTATTATTTTTATTATTTAACTCAAAAATTGATTTATAGCATTTGCTATGAATTTTATGCTTTGTTTCAAGAATTTTTTTAAACTCTTGTATATAATAATTTTAATATATATTTTAATATATAGAATGTTTCAACATCAAAATCCCAATTTTAAGTATTATAATAAGAAAATTCTCGAAAAATTAAGTGAAAAAAGTTGTAATTTTTCATTTTAAGCAGTAATTTTCAAGTTAATAAGAATTTAAATAGGACCAATTACAAATTATTTATTACTTATAAGTTACTAAATCGCAGGCACAATTTCATGGATAGGTGGCTGTCGAAATATAGCCTGTAAGTGGTCATATTTAAACTTTTACATCTCAAAAAACTAACTACTATTTGAAATCATAATTTACAAATAATAACTTGTCACTTAATTTTTTGAAAATTATTTTGATAGAGTATTTGGAGTTGCAAATTTTGGGACACCCTGTATACATGCATTGTTCTCTCTTATAATAACAAACTGATAATCTACATTCTGAACGCGTTAGTTGAGAGCTCTAGGTAGACGGTAAACTGTAACACACATGCATCACGTAATGAATAATGAGTGTCGTACTGTATGATGTTAATGCTCTCACCTCCTGCGAGCTGCAAAGTACGTGGCTAACAGACGCGTTAACTCACGCGATCACGAGAGGGAACACGCGTGTTAAGACAGATGTGCACGCGAGTTATATTCGGATCTGGCTCGACTACGTAGCGCGTACACCGTCGCGTTTGTTTTAGCGTAAAACCAACATTAGCACTTCCGGTTAGGCTATTGAATGATATTCTCTGTGGATTGGGAGTTTTTTTACTTGCAAGCGATCTTAGACGCAATTTAACAACACGTTAGGTCACGTTATCCTATTTGATGAAATAACGAGTTTTTTTGTTTCTTCGCGGTCATGACATTTATATCTTCAGATCTAATCTCTTGTATACAGGTTCATAAGAAATATAATTTAGTGATCAAAATGATACTACGATTCTTTTTCCTGAATAAAATAAAAAATTCATAGATAAATGTTTATGATTATCAATGTTCCTCTTTTTGTTGCAGGTACGTAACATTAGAGAATTCTTGGAAGATGACTGAGTCACAGTGAGTCATAAATCTTTATATCTATAATAAACACACAGTATGTCGAACGTATTCTTTTTTAACTCTATTTCGACAGTTCCAAAGTACAAAATTCTGTATCATTTATTCAAAACTGATGGTTGAAAATCAATACAATTGGTTACACCGTGTGCGAAAATATCCATTATAACGTCCACATGGCAGCGGCAAGTCAAATTGCAAATCGACGAGTTCGAGGTTTTTTTTTATGGTTTTTAAATGCTTCGTTAATTCCGTGATACCATGTACAAACGGCGATACTTTTTCACCCGCGTTTATGTAAATTGTGAAATATGCATTAAACAGGAAACGTACAATGTCGATCGGTTCATGATGCAAATATGAACTTTATCATGAATTTTCAATATTTATGCTAGTCATCACGGCTATCGAGTAACTTTTTGCGCTTAATGACAGTATGAATTTTTATGAAGGTGACATTTTCAAGCTTTGAATTGCATAAACGATCACTACAACGCGTCACTTTTTATGATATTAAAAAAGGGAACATGCGCATCTGAGAAAACATACTGTCACATTTTACATGTTGTTTACGATTCTAGCAAATATTTATGAATAAAAGATGCTGCATGTACAATCCAATGCAATGTCACGTACAATTAATAAAGCAGTAATTTATAATTTACTTTGAGACAGCGAGAATTATGATTAAATCAAGATTTTTTTATAGATATGTTTGCTCAATTTAAGCTTATATTTTCTAGATTTATCTTACAAATATCCATATGATTTTTAATAGAGTACGTCCGTAGTTTCTGGCAAAAAGTAGACTATGAAAAACCGTAACGGCGGAAATCACAATGTTATCTTTTAATGTACGTTTATTCTTAATGTACGTATATTACAAAATTTGTATCACGAATTATAAACCGCCTCGCAACACGCATATCCTCTCGTGTTAATCGCGTGTTCTCCAAACGCGAGTCAAAGACAGTCGAGCCGATGGGAATTAATGAAGGGATTTCGTCCGCGTTAAATACCCAGACGTAATGATTTCACGACCGAGTGGCCGCTCGCAAGCTTGCGCAAGCTCGCACGACGATCTCGCATTACTGGGGTGGAGGTGGCGCGGGCGGCACGGTAGTAGAGTCGTCGAACAGGGTGCTCTCTCGCACGCACCGTCGCCCCGTAATCGTGGTTAATTAACGACTCGGGACCAGTAACGAGGCCGCCGATTGCTAGCCGAGAGCAACGACCATGATTATTCTCGCCCCCTGGGTCGCTTCCGGTTCGCCGATCGTCGGTCCGATTGTCATCGTCGCCCTGAACTTCGCCCTTTACACCGTTCCACCCCTCTCGTTTCCACTCGGCTTTTTTTTTTAATCGCCGTTTTCATCAGTTTTCCACACTTTTTCCGACGTATCGTCTCCGAGGCGATTATTGTTGGCAAATTATCACCGTTTTTCTTTTTATGGATAATGGCATTGGTTACGATAACTCCTCGGAAAGATCGTAACTCTTTAAACTAGAACGTTCGATAACATTTGGTAGTTTGAAGCACGTTCTATATAGATTGCGCATAAATGACATTATTGCTCTACTTCTCACGGTAGAACAATGTTGATTGTTCTGATTGCGAAGTACCAGGTATATGCTCGGTGTGCGTACAGAAAGAAGAAATTAGAACGCGATATTTGAAATACAAATTAATCGCACTCTCTGCTCGCGAATATTGGCGGTATTGAAGCCTTTAAAATGGTAATGAAAATGTTACAGAAATGTCAGGTATAAAATGTCATTTTGAAAGCTTGCGGAGAGGAAAAAAAAAAGATAACATAAAGTCGTAAATTGAGGATCACGAGATAGTGTACATGAGCGGAAGTACGGCGCTTAAATTTCCAGATGCGGGATAAATGCCGGGATTTCCTGCTGGAGTTTAGCGGATAAATGTGTTTCCCGGGAGCGTGCGACGACGAGTGATTAAGACCTCGCGTTCCACCCTCCTCCGTGAGCGCATCCCCCCGCGTCGCGTTGACGCGAAGACGCGAACGGAGCTTCTCTATCTCCCCACGAAATGGAAAAAGGAGCAAGCTTGAAAAGGATCGCGAATGGCGCGTTTTTCTTCTTGCTCGCTTTAAGCAGCCGGGCCGCTTTTCTTCTGCGGAAAATGCGGCTTTTAAATCTCGATCCGCGTCGTTTCCCCATCGGAACAGCAGCAGCTGATTTCTCTTTTTCTCTCTTGAAAAGAACGGGTAGCTGAGAGAACGAATAAACGGCGATGTGCAGAAGATAGGATAGGAAGAGTCGTGAAAAGAAAAAGAGCACGAGGATGGGGGTGAAGAAGAGATGGTCCTGGAGTGTTGTAGGCATTTTACCTCCGGTTGAAGCGATGGATAAGTCGAGATCTCAGGCGGGATTCTTTATTAAAAATGTCTCTTAGAAAACAGGGGGAGAAGGAAGGAAAGAAGGGTCTTCGAGATGTAGGATAATGCGAGAATTCTCGCGAGGGTGCGATGGAGTCGGAACAGAAGTTGAAATTCTTCCCGATTTGCCTCGTCTCCGGATTAATCTCGCAGAACGACCTCTAGACCGTGCTCTTTTCCTTATGTTCTTTTGTCTCCTCACCCTTCTTTTACCAACGGATCAGACGTTATTAGAGAGCATTAGAACCCTCTCAGCGTAATTATGTCCATCCCTATTCTACTTTATTCCTGCCTTAAAAAAAAAAATCTTATCTATATGTTAAAATACAATATCTGTTAGATATTTAAAGCGATTATTCATGTTAAATTAAAAAAATCATACTATTCTGTTCGTACTGATCTATGAGAAGTGTAGAAAAATAAAAAAAATTATAATCTAGTTACTATTAAAGCAAGCTTCTACTAAAATAAAAACAAGATGTTCTCATAAAATTAATAATTTACAGAGATAGAGTTTCTAGTATCTATTTTATGCTGTGTTTTTTTTTTACTGTTTTTGTTGGAAAGGATTTACTTTGATAGAATAGTCTTTGAATCTGCGATATCTTTTTTGAGAAATGACAACATGACAAATTAGAGACTTAGAGACACGAGTCACAGCGAATCACTAGTCGAGCTTCCTCGTCCTCTCTGAACAGGGTCGATATTTACTCAACGTGAGAAGTTCTCGTGGCCGTTAATCTTCGCCCTCTAGAAGTTTATCGTGCGTTACTTGGAAGCGGAGTGAATTTTCCCGCGGGAAGGGTGTCAGGAGAGGGTCGGTGGGGTCTCAGCGGTTTCTTTACCTTGCCTATCACGCTGCTAGCGCGAAATGACTCGCAAGCGCACGAAAGCTCTTTTTACACGAGCAAAAATGTGGCGAAACGCAAGCAAGAAATGGAGAGCTATCGTGCGAAGGCGGACGAAATTCACACGAGAAATATTTTCCGACAAGATTTTTGCCCATGATCGTGCGATTATCGTAACGTTGAACACCTTGCTCGCGATAATCGGAAAATGCCATGTCTCTTGATCATCGCGATGGTTTATTACCCGCAATGGGTTTAACCAAATATTTCGATTTCGTCGAGAGACTAAATCTTACGTTCAACGTATACACTTGGCAAGCGTTTAAAACGAGCATAGATGTATACAATGATCCGACGATATCGATTGCTCGGCACTCAAGACGCGGTCGAGTGCCTTCATTCTCAGTCGACTTTTGTTATCGAAAGAACAGCGCTTGGCCTCATATTTCTTTCTTTCACCGTAGCCTGCATCCATCCGCCCACATGTGTGTGTGTGTGTCAAGATAAGCACGAACGCTGACACGATATCGTGTCGCGAGTGCATACTTACTTTGTATGCGTATCGTAAATTGATGTCAATTTGAGCTCAAGCTTTCAGGCATAGCGAATGCTCTTCTATCGCTTACAGTATGTTTTACATATTCATTGCACGCTGGCAACACATTCTCATTATCATCTTATTTCTAGACGGTCCTTTGATAACGGACTAATTTGCGATATAGAATTTCTATCGAGAACCTTTTTGTTTTAAAATTCGCTGGCAATGCACAAGATATTATCTATTCCTACGATGGATCAGTATTCACGTTTGAATTAACAATTCAACAATTCTAACTATAAAAACGTATGGGAAAGATTATTGCGATTTAAGTTATGCAGTTATAAATCTTTAGGCGCTCAGTACTCGCGTGCATTTGTTCGTGCAAAATAAATAGATACATTTCAAGATGTATTCCATCTCCGGGGAGTACGAATTTATTCTGGGAATTTATAGCGCAGCATCGGTTAGTCTGTCTTCCTCGATGAGCCTTATCTCTTTTCTGACTTTACAAATTCACGAATAGTTGGAGGAAGATATACTCTATTCAGAACGGAATAATCTATCTTCAGCTTTACGATCGTTCGTACAGTACTCGACGGAACTCTTCGAGTCGAGGGAACTCGGAGAGATCGGTTGGTGTTTGCAACCCCGGCGACACACCGGATCGTTAATATTAATTAGTGTCGGTGACATCACGGGGACCATCTAAATATTTGATTACTCGGGATAGTCAGTGAGAGAGAGAGAGAGAGAGAGAAAGCTTGCTCTTTGGCTTTTCCAGATCATTAGTTACTGCTAATCACCCTTTAAATTCGTTCCAACGTCGGAAAATGACCTTCCTTCATTCGAGGTTACCCTTCAATTAAGCGTGAAATAATGAGGTTAAAAAATTTTCAAAAATTATCTAGCTGGCGCTATCATTTTCATAATTCGGTATTAAGTCATCTCGCGAACGAGAATTATACAATTTTTATATATAAATTATTACGCAAATAGTTCTTACAATTTGAGATTTGTAAAAAATTACAGTATGCGATATGTTTAAAAAAACGTTCTCAAATGTTCGTAAAAAATTATTTCGATTTTATATATTCAAATATTTCATTATTTGTTTTTTCAAAATTTTTGAAATGCGAAATATTCTTCAAAAGGGAGAGGAAGAAGAAAGGAAGTATCTGTCGGTAGTTTCCAAAACGCGGATATCATGACGGAGTTGTGTGAAGGAAATTGGAGGCTTCTCGGGAACATATTGCCCTCTCAATCCTCTCCAACTACCCCACATCCTCGCACGGAGTTCTCTTGTTGGAGGGGATGTAGGATGAAAAGGAAGGAAAGCCAGAGGTTTGGCACGGAGATCTGGCTGAGTTTAGAGTCGGGCGACTAGTTTCGTAACCCCTGTATTATGCTGCAGTAAAAGGAGAAAAAAGAGAAAAATAACTTTAACATCCTACGACAAATTTCTTCGCATATAAAAGTATATACATATAAAAATATTTTGAAATAAAACATTAACTGTCGCAATATTATAATTTACCAATTTGTAAAATTGTAAATTTATTTGATACAAGGATCATCAATTTCATTTAATTATTTTTGAATAAATACTTACTTGGTGATATATAAAAAATATATATTATGATTTATGCCCAATTTCTTCACTTCCAGATAAGTTGCGAAGAATCTTATTCAAGAGATATCTCCATTGTATTCTGGAAGATATCTCTTGGATAAAGTTATCTAAAGGTAAAGAAATTGAGCATTAGTAAATTTTTTCTCAGTATCCTGTCTAAACAAATCAAAATAAGAGTTATTAATTAAATAATATAAAATCTATTTGGGGAGTATTATAAAAGTGGAGACAATATAAATAGCGGAGCAAAGTGAAAACGAGTCGACTTTCCTTAATTATATGTATTAAGCCCCGTCATGGAATTGTTTAATCGAAACTTATTAAGATCGTTTTCGCGCGAAATGGATATCGGGCTACGGAATAAAATAGGTGAGAGGAGGGAGAACCGTTTAGCTCGTAACTTGAAGGGTGAAAGCATGTCGTCGTCGGCATCGACGACGGACCAGAATTGCGCTATCGGAAAAGGGTATCGATCCCACTCGCTTCCGGTTCGCTCGCGTACGGAAATGAAACAGGTCGACACGCTCGTATTCGCCTAGCCTCATACCCGCGACGCGCCTCGCGCATTGACTCGATCGGGGTGAACTTTCGTAATGAAAGTTCTCGGGACTATATAGCGTGAAGAGGGAAAGAGCGCTGATCCTCGGAAAATTCACCAAAGGTTTGTTCTCGGGTGCAAGGATTCGGAGAGAAATCTCGGATTGCTGGCGGTGGCGTTAATCGATCTTGGAATTGAATTTGTTTTAGTCGAAATTTACGTTCGTAGATACGGGATATTTCGCAATGGTGAAATTTGAATAGTCGACACTTCAATTGATATCTTCTTCAAATTTTTTTTCTCACGAAAAGGACAAGTCTTCTTTTTAATTTTGTATTTTTCTTTTTGTATGTTATCATAAAATAAAGGTAAAATTTTGAAGATAATAATTGTATTATTTAACTAAGACTTAATAAATTAATTCCTTATTTATATATTAATTAATTTTTATTTTGAATTACATTGGGTTGTCCGGAAAGTTCGTGCCGATTTTGAAAGAAAATTGAAACGCAGAAGATTTAAATTTTAGTATACGTTTATTAAATTTAAATCTTTTGCGGCACGAACTTTCCGGACAACCTAATATATATATATATATATAAAAGAAATTTTTCAATGACTTCTTAGTGCATTTGTATTCTAGCAAAGCTTCAGTGCAGCGCGTTCTTTACGGCAATCGGCGGTGCAACGAGGAAGGCACACGGTCATAAAATCGGCACTTCGCCATAACAGAAGTGTGAAATCGGTCAACCGGTACCAACCGGTTCCCAGCTCCCTCGTCCGACAGAAAATTGCTAATGGTTTTCGCTCGAGCGGTCTGGAAAGGGCGGAACCAGCGGCGCCGCTCCAAGAAACGTTACTTCCTTCCTTAGAGAAAGAGAGAGAGAGAGAGAGAGAGAGAGAGAGAGAGAGAGAGAGAAAAAAGAAGAAAGTAGCAGTAGAGAAGGAATAATGTCGTTTCCCGCCGTTCGTCCTCTCACCGCGTGTCTCCTTTATCTGCCAGCGCGCTTAGCTTTATCAGGAAATCCCCTGCACTGAAGCTTGCGTCGTAAAAAAAGGAAAACTTGTAAAGGAGAGAAATTATCCTTCCCTTTTCGCTCGAAGGGACCGAGCACGAATCAACGAAACCGAGCAGAGGCTCCTTTCGCTATATTAAATAATGCTGAAGCCGGGGAATTCATTCCCTGGATATCGCGGCGGTAACTTCCAATTTCGTTAAATGATTTCGCAATTGTGCGAATGCTGCTGCAACTAATTGCCTCGCGTGACAGGATGCATTTTCCAGGAATTGCCACTGAATGCAAATTTAACGCGTCTATAAATAAATTCACAATGGATTGATGAACAAACAGTGAATCTGTGAAGTTTCGAGACTTGTCTCTCACATTCAGCTAACTTGGAACATTTCTTATAGGATATATATTATTTATTTGCTATAACAATATATGTAAAAAGAAAACAGAAATTTTTCAGAAAATAACTTTGAACCATTAGAATTTTGCAATATTAATTTGGAAGTATTAATTTTGCAATTTTGGTGTGATAACTGATTGCAGAGGGAAATAAAAGTATTATATATATAAAATCTTTTTTTTTTTCTGAGCAACTCCAAAATGCAAATTTTTGAATTATGTAGTAAAACATTGTTATAGTAAATGAGCTATATTAGCAAAAATACTGTACCAAATTTTACTATACCAATTTTTTCATTGTATATTATACATTATATTTTATGAATTTTGTGCCGCGCACATCAAACCTATTCAAATAGAAATGATAGATACATCAGCGCTTCTTTGAAGGTTTCCATAGTTTACACACACCTCATGTATAATATGTCGACGGAAACGTCGATGAAAAGTGTATAGAAAGGATTTCTTGGAAAGCGATGCACGCGCGTTGCGAACAAGATCAAAACATAACAATTACATGAAACAAGCGGGTGTACTGCCTTTCTTTCTCTCTTTCTTTTTTTTAAGTTTCGATGAATAGCACATAATGGCGACGTAGTCATGAACTGGCCCCTTCATTCTGGTGCCGCCTTCGTCGTCGAGAGCACGTCGACCTCGAGGGGGAGAGAGGAGGCCACGACAGTACTATTCTAATAATGAGACAGAACGGAAACGTCGCTCACGTTCGATTCATTCGCGACTGCGATACGTTGTAGAAAATAGCATGCAATGGAATCACGAGATCGATGATTGCAACATTGCGAGCGAGAGTATGAGATTCCGTGACGATTAGCGTTCGCGAATTAAGCGGATACGGATTTGTACACAACAGGGAATCAGATATTATCTCACTATTTTTAAACTGCATGGAGCGAAATGATCGGTTCTCATTACGACTCGTCGAGACTTAAACCATGTTTGATTAACGTGCGTTTTTGCTATCTTTCCAAAATTAATAGATTATATATAAAACACCTGAAAAAACAGGCAGATAAAATATGTACTTACGCTATTTTAATCGTCACTTTTCGGGAATAATCGAATTATCTCTAACAATAATATTTCTACACCGAAAAAAGTCTTGTTGCTTTAATTAAAATTCTAGTAGATTCAAACAAAAAGACACAAATGAGGCACTTATGGTTAAACATTTTATTAAACATTCTAATCGAGGAGATGATCAGAAATACAATTACGACAATCATAATTCTGATTCATATGATTAAATTAATTTGTACTTTTCCTTCGAGCAACCAGAATATTTTTTCAGTGTAGATATAAAAGAAGCCATCCGGTACACATCCCAGAGAGAACCGCACTGAACCTATATAACCGGTTTCGATTTCTAAGACCGGAGTCTCAATCGATTCGTCTTTGTCTCGACCGGTCATCGCGCGCAAAAAAAAAAAAAAGGTTAAACGAACGTCATTCGACATATAGATATATGTATGCGTATGGATGATTTGCATCGTCAGTCCGCATTCGCAGGCTCCGAAATGCCGTTGTTCGCAGCGTTTAACAGCGGATTGACCGCCTACCGTTCTATCGTGCCGGGATTAAACCTGACCGTGTAAAACGATCGGGGTCCGATCCGGTGTGTAAACATACGTGTAGACCCGGCGCGCGGGCCTCTCGGGTACACGTCACCATACGTGTTCTCGACGGTGCACGCGTGCACGCGCATTCACACGCGCGCGAACATCATCGACGCGCCGCGTCGCGCCGTCACTTCACAACCACATTGCGCGTATCATCGACACGCTATCGTCGACTGCGACAGCGGCTCTTAACTGACGAGAGTAACATGACACCTGAATTTTTCAATTTCAAAAGCCGTTCGGAATATTGAGCCCATCGCTTTCGAAGAGCGAGAGAGAGAGAGAAAGAGTGAGGAGGAGGGTAGGGAGAGGGAGAAAAAACAATGATTCACAAGCGTGTAAATATCGTTTTACAAAGTATGCGTCGCTTCAAATTAAAACGGCAATAACGTAATAACCATTTATCTCTTGGGTTTTTATACTCGAAAGTGTAATTCCTATCGTACAGATTCTGCCCCGTCCGAAATTATTTGGAGGTAATCAAATTATATTAAATGAATTTCATACCGTATACAACGGTTACGCGCGCACCGATGCGAAATGAAATCGCGTGAATTTCGAGGCTTGCCAGCCGATCGCGCTCGGCCAGAGAGATAAACCGTATTTCGTTCCCGCGAGGTTTTGACAGAAATAAAGCGTCGCGATGGGAATTTCTCATAAATCCAAAATCTGTTTGGCTCGCGGATCACTCGCGAGCCTCGAGGGGGATTCGCGGACGGATTGTATGAATGGAGAACCTCTGGGCTATATACAGCCGTGGTTATCCAACACAATATACGTATACACACATACACGCACACGCACACATACCCAACGGCGGAAACCCTCGAGGGCAGGCAGGAGTGCAGGACGAGAGAGAACCATTCGCCGGGGATCACAATCAGCTCGCTCATGCATCGCGCATTTTGGCTCCCCTTGCTTCGATTCGCGTGACGGTGAACACCGCGTTTGTATGTGCACCCTGCGGGGGAACTAGACAGTAATAATGCCTACGCATTAACTGGTCGCTGCATTATACAAGCATATACGCCTGACAGCTGCATTAAAAAAAAAAGGATGCAACATGTGGGGTGTTATCACCGAGATTTTTAGGCGACTCGCGAGCTGTAACTCGCGAAATGCATGCGCGGAAACACGTAGATATATTTTCAGCGCATACGTCAGCATTAGCCGAAAGTATTTACAGTGCAGGAGCAATCAATAATTATACAAGGGGTGGAATGTTGGTGGAGTGAGACGGTGAAACTCCATTGAAATAGACAGACTTCGTGCAGTTTGCCACGTGTTGCTGAAAATTGCCGGGTTCCACTCGGTTGCGTGGGATAGGGAGGGAGAGGGGGGGAGAGAGAGAGAGAGAGAGAGCGAGAGAGCGTTTCGATGGGAGATAGATTCTTTTGTAATATATTCGAGAGCCATATCGAACCGGTCCTATTATTGCCACGTGACCACTTGTGTCAAGTGCGAACGATAATGAACGAATTTTGGAACGATCGTTACGGGTATGTTCTTTGAAGCGAGCATAATCAGTCGTTTTGTTGGGAGGAGGCTGCGTCTATGACGTTACCCTTCTGTTTCTACCTCGCGAAATAACGTTTGAATGAAATGATTTTCGTCGTGAGATATTGAATCACGATGTTAAAAAGCTAGCATAATTATTGTCGCGTTAATGTCGTAGAAAAAACGGGCTCGCGACCGCAGCTTGGAAAGTGCGCTTTACTCTTTATCCGTATCGCGTCTGGAGGAAATAAAAAATTACAAAGCGAAACCGCGAGAGCTGAGGAAGAAGGGGCGGGGGAGGGGGGGGAGTGGGAACAAGAGAAAGGGAAGGAAGTTGCGCGCCGTCAGTATAAGGTAGCCTCAACTATTTTCCGCAAAGAGCGTGGCGAAATGAAATAACGGGATCTGGGTGGTCGCGCGAAATGGAATGAAAATTCGCGCGGAAACGGAGAAGCGAGAACGCGAAAAATTAAACTCGGCCTTCCCGTCCCCGTTCCTCTCGTCGCTTTCCATCCGTTTTCCTTTCCGACTACTCCACCACCGCCACCCCCCCGCCGACCGCGGCTTTTTGTCCCGTCCGGACGGGAAGGAGAGAGGGAGAGAGAAAGCCGATCTGTGTTTGCGAGCCGAATGTGATTGAAATCAAAACGCTGCACTGCGCCCGCGGGGAATGGCAGGAAAATCGGAAAAACGGCCGATCCGCAAATCAACTATGTACGTAACGTCGCCGCAGTATCGGCAGTATATTGTTTTGCTTCTCGCTCATCCCTTTCGCGCTCGGTTAACCGGCGACCGGTTGCACTCTCAATCGAACGAATGTAAAAGAACTGTACTGTCGCGTAAAAGCTGAACTCTCGCGATTTCTTTAAAATCGCTATCTTATGAATTTCCGAAATTAATTCGCATTTCGGAAAATTTTGAAAATTTTTGAATGTTAATCGACGATTCGCGCAATTTTTATTAGCGCTCTAAAGGATTATCATACGAAATTATATTGTGTCTTCATTATTATAATATTATATATAAATAATAACCTAATCCTTTGAATTAAATAATATCAGCCAATATTGAGTTGATATTTTATCAGCTTCAACTTTCACGTGTCAAAACGTAAATCAATATCCATAACGTCTATTAACTATGGACTTGGTAAAAAATAGACTAAATTTAAGTCAAATTTAATACATTTTCTTCGAGTTATATTTTTTAATTCTATTTTAGTTAAATTAACGAAGTATAGAGGCGATCTATAAAAAGATGAAAAATAACTCAAATTGGATATAATTTAACTTTATGAATTTAAGTTTTATTACAAAATTTCCAGTGCGAATGTGCGACTTTGTTTCAAGGTTGCGTTTCAGCGAACCGTAATTTGTCAGCATAACGGTTTTTCTCGCCAAAGTATAAACTTCCCGTAAAGAGTCGCGACGGTAAATTTAAACGAATAACGCGAGGTGGGAAGAAGATTGCGAGCTGTTAGGCGCCGCGTGGGTATACATTGTTTCACGAACGCCTCGGCCGGTTGCAATCACGGCGTCGTTAGGTGATCTGTAATTATTTTCGTGGCGTGTTATTATTGTGTTCAAGGATGAAAGGGTGCCCCCGGGCTCCCGCGCCACCTCATTTCACGGCACGAGGAATGCCCGGGAATGTCTTCTCTCCGCGACCTGCCTTCCGACTAGGCGGCGTTAATTACGAGGCCGATAAAGTGCGCCGTGCATAAACTTTTATCGCCCCGTTAATGCTCTCCAGCGTTTATTTTCTTTCTCGTAATCCCGTAATCGACGAGTGCGATTCGCATAATCGTGAGGGAATCTCACGATATCGAAGGAAAATTCACGTTTCTTTTCTCAAAAACATTAGTTTGATGCTCTTTATAAACTTGTTTGAAGTCTAGAAGAATACGGTTTGCTAAAGAATATAAAAATTTAGCTAGATACAAATCTGGAAATATGGAATTTGTTGAACTATTATAATAATTTTGTAGGTTACTAGAATGCTCAAAATTATTCGCAGTATTGTTCCTCGTGCTTGAATTTCCTATATTATTTTGATGGTCCAATAACATTATTTTAAGATATTATTATAATATTTACTTAAATTTTTAGATACTTTAACAAAATTGTTTTTTTTTTAAATCTAGAATCCAATCTTCATAATATTAATAGTATTGTTTTTAAAATTATATTAATTAAAGAGCCAGTCACTTGTATATAAAACTTAGAGTACACCTTGTACACATTATCTACAACATTCTATCGCTGATCTTTTCTACATTTCGCGACATCGAGTATGTTTGATCCATGGGGACGTATCTCGAGGAGGAAATCTCGGATATCTCAGTAGCAGCAGTACGTCGAAAGCTCCAACAGGTACACAGCATGGTCCCTCGGGACGCCACGTACACGGCGAGCATAGGGACCAACCCTTTTAGCGATTTTCTCACCCCCGTTGTACACGTTTGGTGCCGCCGATCAGGGAGGGGTGCGCGCACACGAACGTGAATTACTCTCTCCCGAGTCACGAGCATGGAAACAACGTGAGGCCTCCTGGCAGAAGGGCGGCATCAAAATGGGGGAAGGAGAAAGAAGGGGTACGAGACGAAGTCGATAGAAAGGGTGCTCGAGAACCATTTGCCGATGCCGGGCGTCGACAATTAGCGCGCCCCGATACAAATCATCCCCTAATCCGAAGCTTATTTCCTTTGCACCATTGAACTGCGAACCGACTGGAGAGGCTCGTATAGGTATGACCGGTCATAAAAAATGTACAAGACGTACATACGAAGCGAATGTGTTGATTGCTGTGTTGATTCGTAAACATTACTGATTTTAAGATTTACAATATTTTCATTCTATGCATAGTTCTGCAATAATTTCCTTCGTACATAAGAAATTCGTGAAAGATAAACGAGAACAAAATCAAGTACAGAAATAAGAATTTCCGATTGGAAAAAGCTTAAAAGAAAAGAAATGCTTGATATTGAAGACTGAGAATCGATATCTTTGAGATATTAATACTAAAAATAGGAGAGCGCAGTATTCATATTTTATTACCATCAAAAATATAATGTACGAATGCCTAAAATACTTGAATATCGGAAAACGTATCGATCGTATGCCAAAGTATCGTTTCCCAGCATATCCTTAACTATTTCGCTACGTATTAAAGAGGTAAACGTCCGGCGCGTATATTCGCGCGCACGTTCGCGGTTCATGTTGTACGTGCGTGCAAAGGCAGACGACGGGGAATATTTTCCATGGCGTGCGCATTCGTTATTCGACCGGTCGATGCCGGGTAATTGAATACGCGGCTTTTATACGCGGCCAGAGAGTGGTGTGTGCGCGGCTCATGTACAAAGCGGGAAGGGAGAGGTTGATTTCTCCCTCTCTCTCTCTTTCTCTGTGACGGGACAAAGGGTGGGTGGCGGAAGTGAGGTACGGGGAGAGTTTAGCACACGGCTCGTACCGAAACACGTAGGATGGCGAGTAAGCGAGAAGGATGGAATCGGCGGCAACGAGAGGGGATGTAGTAGTGACTGTAGGGGGTGAGAGACCGCGGGGAAAGGGATGGCTCGCTCGGTGTGTTCCGCTGTTCCGGGGTTTTATAGCGGCGGTCGGAATTAATGAGGGACCGTGTTTTCACGGCGACCGAGTGGCGGTGCAGATTTCATTTTACTATTTACCCCGGGGAATTTATTTGGCAACGAGCGGCGGGCAGGGTGCGGTACTGCTCGTGGTTGTTGTCGAGGTGGGATACTATGGTGCGCGACACGATGCCGCGTTTGACCGGCTATTTCGACGATCATCCTGTTGGCGATCATTCTAATTAGTGCAAATCTTTTTGCCGATTTTAAATCATTTGTTTCTGCAAAATATGGTTTTTAATGGAGAAATTTTTTGGAATGATCTCTCATTACTTCTTTCACCAAATTCTCTTTTTATCAACTGTTGAAATAAATAGAAAAATATTTCTAAAAAAAAAAAAGATATCCTATTGTATAAAAAAATCAAATAATACAAACAGGGCTCTATACGCGATAACGCTAGGAAGTCATTCCATCTAAATAGCCCTTTAGTCGCTACCACGTTTTCATTCGCTTTTCGTTCTCTCTTCACCCTTGCCATAGCGAACGGGGAACCGACCATGGGGGTCGTCGCGATCCCACCGATGCCAGCGAGCAAAACGTTATTAAATCGCGGATTCGCGTCACGTTTCACGATCTAACGAATTAATATGGAAATTCCAAAGCACCTTACGAACGAACGAACGACGTCGACGCGAAATCCCACAGATACTCCCGGGAGTAACGGGAGTAGCAAAGAGATCGTATCACATTGGCGTCGACATCCCGAACTCGTATTCTCGATTTTTTTTTTTTTGTAATTTTAAAATCCACATTTTTTATGTTATCATCAAGCACACATGGAGAGAGACGAAATATGTAATTCCATAAAGAGAATGTTATGAAATGTGACATGCACACAATTACATTGCATGTTTAATGTAAAAAGCTAATGTTTATATAGTAGGGACGTCAACTGAAGGGTTCAAAGCGAGAATTCGATAGGCTATCATTTGTAAAGAGGGTCTACTTTGAATATAAAGTATTTGAATGTAAAAATTATAGATCTAGCTCGCTGATTCTTCAAACCCATTAATTTGACACAGTATGACGGTTTATTATCGACGTGCACCAGCATTGGGGATTTATATAATTGTAAGTTTTCGGTGGTTAGATTTGAATCACACGAGGAAAGTGTAACAAACGTAGTGAAATTCTACGCCCATGATTACGGGACTAAAATGAAACGTATATTTGGGGTTAGGGCGGATCAGGGGTTGGAGCTTGGCGGGCTCTGGAGTCGTTTATATGGTGATTCAATGGGGGTGCTTGGCAAAATGTCAAGGGACCCGTAAGGGCGGCCTCGAGTTTCGACGCCGCCGCCCTTGCCTAGTGGTTATTCGTGCAAAAATTTCACGTTTGCAGCGTTTCGTGCGTTTCGCGAACGTTGAAGAACGAACTTTTCGTGATAACACCAACGAATTTTCCAAGAAGTTTCTTGAAAATAGGATTCATCAACAACGATATCAAACGCGAAACAAGAAACGTTGAATTTCATGTTATATAAACATGTATTTATAATAACGTCCAATCCATTGCGCTGTTAATCATTCAATTTATAACAGAAGTGGTAATATCGAATAATAATTATTTCACGGTGCGTTTTAATTATCGTACGTCCCGCGTATATAAAATGGCAGATAAATATTTGATGTAGTAATCGTTCCGCCTTTCAATGCGCATTAGAGGTTTAACGCTAATCAGTCGAAGCTTTCTATCGTTGGCCGCGGTATTGTGTTCCTGACGTTAATTGATGCGGCTCTCGATAACGGGAGCGCCATGTTATGTGGTGCGAGCAATTTAACGCCGAGATGCTTTCCGACCTTGATACTATCCGAACCGATGAATCGACTGCCATTCGTACCGCACGTAGGACAGATGTTCGTCCAACCATGGTGGCCTTTGTCAAGGCTGCAGTTTGCACACGTTTGTTACGCAACGAAAAATATGGACGAGCGAGAGTGGGTGGGTTGAGTTCTAACGGTCGATTGTTCCCGTACGCGTACAAAGCGTCATCGAGAAAGCGGATTGCAAACGGGAAAGATTGCGTTGTCATCAAAGTAAACGAATGCAGGGGAAAAATCCGATGGGAAAATTCCTATGATTTTGGAAAATTATAATTCGATACCACGACGCTTAACCCTTTGTGGTCACACCTCTTGAAAGTATAATAGTCACATCAGTTAAAATAATCACAGAGCGCATTTAATCGGTTGCCGTATTCACAGTTTTCGTTCTTTGAAGTAAAACTAAATTACTGAACGTACTTTAAATATTATAGAACGTAAAAACACAGCGGTTTTATAAAGATTTTAATTTTAATATATTTTTAAAAAATCGCGAAAGTATGAGCTTTTTATTTAAAAAATCATAACTTTGTAAATTTTTTAAATAAAAATTTATGGCTATACACGTATGGAACTCTACATATACGAAACTTTCAGAAAAAAAATAGTGCAATATTTCAAATGTTAAAAATGATATTTTGAGAAATAAAGGAGACAATATTTGGAAAAAAATTATTGTATAAAAGATTGATTATTATATTAATCAGAGATGTATAAAAATCGAGTTGTATTTATTTATTTGTTATACACTTATCTATTAAAATTCACAATCAAAGTATCGATGCCTTTAAGGATCCTAGTTGCCGGCGGAGGTTAAAAGGCATTGATAAATCAATTTCTCTCGAGATAAATGCAAGTGGATGCAAATAGAATGCACCTATCGCTATTCGCTACTCGCTTCGGCGGAATTTTAAATCACGATTTAATCGTCGCGAGATTAACAATCGCAGGTTAAAAAGGTGTGGATGAAGATGCGGCGTACAATCACAGTCTCACTAAAAAGGATCACCCTCCGGGCTTCTCTCCCGTCTGTATCTCGTTCGGCCGCAAATCGATTGGAAACGGTCCGCGAATACAAATCGCCGGCACATATAATCCGCTTTCCTCGCGAACCGCAATTTGTCTTCCGGCCCTTTCGTCGTTTTCTGTTAGACGCTGCCGAGCCGGTCCTTCTCCCTTCGGCTAATCCGCCGCCCCGGTTCTTCCGGCATCGATTTTTCACGCGAGACCTCGACTTCCGTGCGACTGAGGGTGCTTCATACATGAGAAGGAGAGAGAAACCGAGAGGGATAGAGGGTTACGCGAGGAGTCAGGAGATTAAATAGGAAAAGGTCAACCACACGATCTGACACGAAGGGCGGCCACTGCTGTGTTACATCGTTCTCTACTGGTCCTTCACCTTTCATACTTTTTCACACTAGTGAACCAATTTTTATATTTTTTTGCTTTCTATTTTTATTTTATTTTTTTAAATATAATTTTTGATTTTAATTTTTTACAATTCACTTGTAACAAATAATAAGAATATATGACTACTTGCAATCAAACACTCGTGATAATATTAAATCAATTTTATTTGTCAACATATATTTTTATGTTAACTTTATGTTTCAGTTTTTGTTTGCTAACGGTATTCATTTTTACACCTATTAAATAACCCTCGTGTTCTTTGGGGAATATGCCAAGAACAAAACAAATTTTCTCTTTTTTTTTTTTTTCTCTGCCATCCGCGGTCGCTACCGTAAGGCACGCGAGAGGGAGAACTGCAAGCATCGACCAGAACGCCCCTCTCTACATCCGCGATTCTCTCCCCCAAGGGTGTTCTCGACTGGTTATCGAACGTCGACACGACAACCGCCGAGTTACGGAATCACGTGAGACACTCGACCTGGAGCCTCATCGAATTATCGGGGATTTCGCCGGCCCTTTTGCAGCAACTTGCGCTCGATGTCCCGCTTCTTCCACGAAAGTGTGTATCAGTTATCGCCACGTGTAATTGACCGGATGAATCAAATAAAAAAACTAGAAGATTTATTTTTTCTATATTTTTATAATTGAATTATTACTAGTTAATTTATTATCTTTACTCAATTAAATTACTTTTTACATAATTACATGTATCTTATATCACGATTTTTTTATCAAAGATCTTAATAATAGTTTTATGTGTGTATGGAGATTAACATATCCGTTATATAAATTAAATTATAATTTTATATTTGAATTATTTCTTTCGTTAAAAAAAAAGTACTTGAGAAAAGAGATGAAAAAAGAAATATTTTTCTAATAAATTAATTTTACTAAATTATTTCTTTCGTTCAGAAAAAGTTAAAATAGGAAAATCTTCCTAATAAATCATAATAATTTTATATAATATAATATACATATATATAAAATAAGAATGAAAACGATGTACTAATGTTATTACGTGCGATACTGCTTGTTTTTCTAAAAAGCAACATCATGGATACCAATGACATTTTTTTCGCAAACCAATATCGGTCACCGTGTGTGTATACGTTGCGTAGGGTCGATACCCTTCCGGTTCTGTCCGTAAACTGGTAGCATCGTCGCCGGAAATTTAATATCATCAACGACAACCCCGGTGTCTCGTTGGTCGACGCGCATCGTATCGCATCGCGACGCTCGATGACAGGGGTGGTTAAAGGGAAAACTTTGCCAGGCAGAGGCAGCTCTTTCCCTCGACTCTTTTTTTCAGCGCTTTAATATCGAGGGGTTGGTCGCGCTCGCGACACTCCCCGGCCACAGAGGAGGCCTTCTTGCTCTTCACCCTTGCATGCCCGCCGCCATGTTTTCCAGCCACCCTGTATTCACGGCGCAGATGTGCGCCTCGAAAAAGATTGCCGGTGCCGCCACCCCTCGTGTCGAATTTCTCCTGAAACTTATCTTAATTTTGTCTTGTAATTATGGTTGATATAAGGTTGCGCCAAACCTATTCCTCTCAATTTTCTTTGAAACTCTTGAAGAATTTTAATTTAGCAATTCTTATTTTATCTTACAATGAATAATACCTAGAGTGAAGTCAAGCTCTAGTCACAGTTAATTATTATTTCATGTTTATTTTGTGTGTGTGTGTGTGTGTGTGTGTGTGTGTGTCTTTAAATATTCTTCAAGATAAAATTAAGCGGATTTTATCGAACGGTATTTTCATTTCTTTTTTCGAGTCCTTATCTTAATTGCATTTCAAAGCTAGTATAATTCCTCAGAATTGTATTATATTACGTATCGATTTCTTCGATACTGTTTTCCTTGTACAACCCTCGGCGATTACCTCATCTTACAGACCAATAAAAAGCGAACGTACGTGATTAACATTTCATAACGTGTACACGTGTGCCAACAGGAACTAAGTATACAGAGTGACTTTTATACCCCAAGAAAAGGGGTGAGAGCTCGTATAGCAGCCGGCCAACTGAGTGCACGTCACAGAGTAAATCGCCCGACGATTTGCCGTTAAAAATAATGTTAACTTTCGCCTCGGCGGCACGCGATTTCGCCGCAGCCGGCTATTATCGACCGTGTTATTTTTATCCTGAAAGCTAGACCAGCCGCCACGACCCGCGTTAAGATTTCATGGACGACACTCTCTGTACAGAAAGTGCGATGACATGCATGAGGACCGTGAAAATTTATTTCGACAGTTTCCGAGGTGACGAACACGGTCGGCAGACAAATTGTTCAAGAGGCGAGAGATGAGAGAGAGCAGATGCTCGTTTCCGATACGAGTCAAATTTCTTCAGGGGATGTTTCGTAGCACGACTCTCTAAAATCTTTGGAGTGGAATCTAATTCTTCTATGGAGTGGCAGTTGAGTCAGTGTTAAAAAAAGAATGTCAATTGTCGATTTTTAAATGAGATTTTACTCTTTAGAATTAGATCCCACTCCAAAGATTTTAGAAGGTAGGTTTAAGCACGAAATTAAAATAATTTAATTGCAATAATATAATTTATTATATATTTTTCAATCAGTCGTGAAGATTATCGTGTATCTACGTTTCCCACTGAAACTTCATAAGTCACATACTTATATATCATAGTTTTCCTGGTGTCGGACAACGACATCTTTTCTTTTCTCTCACATCTTTGTTGTTTCCTTCCCTTTCGATCCTTCTCAGGCACCCCCCCTTTCACGCGTCGCTTGCTACTGAATCTCAGTGAGCAATTCCGACCCCGAGCACGATCTCCGTCAATGTTTTACTGCGCATACCGGAAGTACCCTGGGGAGTTGGACGTCGGCGACGAACATCTCCTCTTACTCGGTTTCAGTCATGTCTTATGCATAAAAGTCTCATGCATAAGACGCAACGCCCGCGTGATGATAGCAATGCAGCGGTAGAGTACTCAGCATATACCTTTGGATGTTTTACGCAAAGTACTCAAGATATCGGGTTACAATGGTAGCTCGCGCGAAATAGTCACATTGTTCGCCAAATATCGGCCAGTGAGCTGCAAAATATTAAGAAGATCGATTTCGTGGATTTTACGATACCAGATATCTTCCCAGCTAAGATTGAAGTCTCTCTTTCCACCGAGTTTTCGATAACAAAGTTAAAGCGCGAACGAATGTGAACATTCATCGTAATAAAAATTCCACTAAAAAATTATCCACTAAAAAAATCCGGCCGAGGATAACTTTTAAAGTAAGATTGATCATAATATCTCACACATAATTATCTCAAAAACCTTGTTCTAGAAAAGGAAAATAAAAATTATTTATTGCCCAGAAGTTTTAAAGTTCATTATTTCTATATTTTTCCATCTCACAAAAAAGATGTAAATAATATAAATTGAATTCTATATTTATTAACTCTATATTTAACTCTATATAAAAAATATAACTATAAAGATACAATTTGTTTATGAGATATCTCGAACACTCCACCTACATAAAAGTTTTTCTTTGCATAAAAGAACGTTGTTACACAAAAGTCGTCGTATTAATAGCGGAAAAGGATTTCCCGAATCTCGTGGGTGGGAATAATATAATTGAACCATATATTTGAATCGTTGAAAACTATTTGGAATTCATTAAATTCGTTGCGAATTATGCTGTCGCGTGGCGATTGGAATTTATCGAATGCGCGAAGGCGGCCATGAATAAACGACAAGTCGCATCAGGTACACAACGCTTTAAATAATTCATGCCGCGCGAAACATCAGGTACACGCGCTTTTCTCGCGGTCCAGCATTTTCGCGACGAAACCGCTCTCTCACGCGACGCCCGGCGTCGCGGCGCCCCGACTCTCGGCGGGGATTTATGCTCCCGCCATCGGAACGATACCCCGTTTATCGCGACGCGAAAATCGATCGAACGTTCGTCCCCTCGTGCGAACCAACAGGGAGAGG
>Ga0157364_1000372_pt1 | contig 28759 bp, 12 predicted proteins | sample AttsexASBM2_FD_111476 | JGI IMG/M metagenome (GOLD analysis project Ga0157364, IMG submission 111476) | Fungus gardens microbial communities from leaf cutter ant in Ribeirão Preto, State of São Paulo, Brazil - Atta sexdens ASBM2 | ecosystem: Host-associated > Fungi > Mycelium > Unclassified ... | reverse complement strand
TCACTACTAAAAATTATATCAGAACAGTCACTGATATTAAACGTAAGTTATTCTCATATTTTATTTAGCAAATATATGACGCTATATTATTTTTTCCTCTATTGACTTATTAATTGTTTCTGTTAATTTTTCATTATTGAAATTTTATATATTCTTTTTATAGCTGATTGGTTACTCATGATAGCACCACAATATTATGATCTACAAAATTTTCCTCAATGTGAAGCAAAAAGACAACTCGAGCTCACTCAGGCGAAGTTAGATTCTAAACAATATCAGGAAGGCTTCTAACCTCTATATACTTTAGACGTGTTTGGAAATCGCAAGAAACAGTCGAGATTGCTCAGTCAAAATCTGCTTTTATCATGGCGAATTTCAGCACACGACTCTTCTATTGGAGCCACATCACATACAAAACATTGTGAGACACATTATGAAGAATCACTTTCTGTCCTTCATCCAAAAGGCACAGAAAAACATTAAGATTCAAATATTTAGATTTTTGTATAAGTCAGTGACTGGCTTGTACTATGTAAAAATTGAATCTTTGAAAGTTAATTTAAATTTTCGATATTTAAGTCAAAAGATAGAAAGGAAATGAACAATTTATTAACTTGAGACACAGCAAAAGCAAAGTTAATCGATAAGAGGGTTATTTATGTACATTTAAGACAAGATTTAGTCTCTAAGTAATTTTAACAGTAGAGCTCATTAATCGACGTCTACATTCGAACACATTCGGAATGTCATTAGATATAATAGATTAATTTTTGTATTAAATGTTGACCGTATAATGTGAGGAAGGTATAAAGTGGCCACTATATAGAGTGATCTTTTACTATTCTAAGAGATGTTAAGGGGTGATTTTTTCCTCACATTAATTCAAGAGAGAAATTTTATATAATCATGGCTACGTTCCATTTAACGTTCGCGAGTGTCATTTATTCTTGTTTAACATTTGATAAACAGCAAAAATGAAATGATTCCACGACACATTGTGAGTTGCGTTAAATGGATTGCAGCATATGTCCTCGAAATATCTTAGTAGGGTGTCAAAAGTATAGAATGTCAAAACTGAAGAAAAAATTGCGAAAAACTATTCAGGTTATTTTGATGAAATTTTATGTTTTAGAACTATACATTATTTTTTTGATCAGAAACAAATTCAAAGATAAATATGTATTTTTGAAACTAGCCTTCGGATATTTTCAAATTTTCATTTTGAATTAATACGAGAAATCATCTTTTAAAATCTTTTAGAATACTTAAAGATCACCCTATATATAGAAAAAAACATAGTCGTCTTGTACTCTCTTGCCTAAAGATAATTAAAAAAAAAAACATTTCCTCTGTTAATAATAGCTTGTCATTTTTTTTGCTATGGATTCAAATATGATTTGATTTCATGCTTCATATTCTGTGCTCTTTCACAAATTTAGAATATGTTGCAGCGTGTCATTTTTAAATGGAATGCATAGCGAGAATATGCTACAGATGTAAACTTTTTACTAAAGAGGTAGAAAAAGCTAAAAAATATTTCTAGATACATCCCCTATTCTGAAAGAATCAAATTAATGAAGAAAAAATATTTATGATATATTAATATAATAAAAGTCATAAGCATACACACGCGCACACACATACACACATACACATACATATAACAGACACAGTGGCCAGTTTATGGAAAAGCAGCATTCAGTGTAATAAAGCATCTTTATTAGCACCTGAGAAAAACTGAATTCGCATATCCTATGTTTATTGTTTATTGATATTCCACACATTAACAATAAATACATGGATTTTTTAAAGGAACTAAAAGATCAAATGAAGTCTCGAATGTTCAATGAATTATGTAATTATTTCGCAATTGTTACAATCAGTAACTGTAACTTTATTTTTTTTTGGATACAAAATATTTTTTCGATTTTATAAATAAATTTGCGAGAAAAAAGATCTTTATGTGAAAATGTGAAATTAGTTATAACAAATAATGTTTTATTATTTAATAATGCGTTACATGTTTCATTCCAATAAACTTGAAGCTTTTATCCTAATATTAATACTGATTTTTATGCATCTTATTTCTAGTCAATAATCAATATGTATTATTTTATTAATTTAATAATTTGATTTTAATAATATTCTTTGTAGAGAGAGAAAATGATTTGAAATTAATTTTATATTGATATCTAATGTTACTTTATTATTTATACATACATTCACGTTTAACATTTTTTATTTTGGTACCGACGTTGCAAATCATCATCTACTTACAGATCTGTATAAAAGAGTAATAATTCACTTTTTACAATATTGCATTCCGAAACTCACTGAAAAAAATTTTTTTATTTACTATCCGTGAATATACATCTTTTACAATTTTCCATGATGTTATTTAACTTTTCCAAACATCATTTTTCTCGATTTGCTATGTGAAAAAAATTTTTATTTATAAAATACATCATGGGCGATTTTTTTAGCAAAATTTTAAGCAATTATAGTTCAACCAACAAAATAGTTTAAATTAAAAATTTTTACATAATTCGTCGTTTAATTTTTTTGTTAAACAAAATCTTTTTTAATAAAATTAATTATTTTGTTTACATTTACAAAATATTACTTGATAATTTAATTACTGATTAAGTTAATTTAGATCCACCTTGCAAATGCGAATCGTATGAATTTATAGCTGATAAGTTTGTAAACAATTATAAAGTTATTTGTATTTTATACAAAGAATTTAAAAATGTAATTAAAAAGATTTGAATCCAGATAATTTTAATTAAATAATTATTTTTACATAGTTAATTGACATAAATAAATAAATTAAACGAAGTTTTTAGAAATCGTTTATATTTTGTATGAAGAATTGTGAACTAATTGATGATAGTCATTTTAAATATTCAAAAAAAAAATAACTAACATTATCTCTTTGCATTATTCAAAATTTCCAAAAATTTTTTGCACTAAAATTGCATTAAAATAAGACAAATATATATATATATTTATTGTTAAAGAGAAAGAAAGCGAAGATACTGAGTGCAAAAAGTGTAAGCGAACGAACAGATCATACGTTCGTAACTATAGAGATTTTCTTTTCGGTGCCCGATTGACTCGACTCAAAGGTTGGCATTGGTTTCCCGCGCATGTAGTCTCGTCGCATTTTTACCACCTGGCAAAACATACGCACTACAGGAGAAGCAATAAAACGATATCAACAAGGAGACAATCTATCGGTGTTTATCAGTTTATATCAGGATTGCCAATCAAGATCATTTGACAAAATTTCTGTGACACTTGTAAACGCGCAACATGTTTAGTCTAGGCGAGATTGGCGAGCAATTGAAGGATGTAAGCCGACAATCAGTGGGAGTCTCATTTGCCGGTCAGTCGCTCGTATTGGACACCGCGGATGATGGTAATTAGAATTTTTTTACTGTATCTTCTCATTATGTGTATAAAGCGCATGAAGCTATAAATAATTATGCAAGCAATTCTTCTTGATTTTGATACAATTTATTGTTTTACGAAATCTTATTCGCTGCATAAATTTGTATTTTAATTGTATATGTGTCTACAAATATGTATAAATTAAATATTTATTAGTAGGTATTATTTTTATATTTCTTTTATTACTGCTAGAAAATTTATTTATCAATGAATTTATTTATGTTTCTTACAAGGTCTGTTTTTAGTTAAACTTCTTGCACAGGTTTATCTTTTCTCTTTCTCTTCAACATGAAAAGAAAACGAGAAAAGCTGAAATATATGAGAAATTCAGCTAAAAGAAATATATAAATTATTATTATACAGCTCTTCAAGTGGTGGAAGCGATTAAAGCATGTCCGTGCTTGGAATATTTGGATTTGGAAGGAAATACATTGGGTACACCAGCCGCAGAAGTTATAGCGGAAGCATTGAAAGAGAAAGGAACTCCATTAAAGAGAGCTTTATGGAAGGACATGTTCACTGGTCGTTTGAAAACAGAAATCCCAAAAGCGTTGGAGTATCTAGGAACGGCACTGTGCATTGCCAGTAGTCAACTTACTGAACTTGATTTGAGCGACAATGCTTTTGGTCCAATCGGTATTGAAGGGTTAGCAAATCTGTTGGCATCAAGTCCATGTTATACACTTCAGCAGTTAAAATTGAATAACAACGGTCTTGGTATATCAGGTGGAAAAATGTTAGCTAAAGCATTGGAGAAATGTTATGAAAATAGTTCTAACGAAGGTCAGATATCATGTATATTATATTATTTTAATTTACTCTAAATGCTTAATGGAATGAAATTTTACTATAGGCATGCCGCTTGCACTGAAAGTTTTCATCGTTGGTAGAAATCGGTTAGAGAATGAGGGCGCGCAAGCATTAGCATCTGTATTTGAAAGACTGAAAACATTGGAGGAAGTTGTAATGCAACAGAATGGTATATACCACGTGGGTATCGCGGCGATTGCAAAAGGTTTATCTGCCAATCCTAATTTGCGAGTGTTAAATTTGAACGATAATACGATCGGATTGAAAGGTGCCAAAGCTCTTGCTAAAGCCTTACCAATATTCCGGGGTCTGGAGGAATTAAACCTCGGAGATTGTTTATTAAAGACTAAAGGGGCTTTAGTTATAGCAGAAGCGTTACAGATCCATGGCAATCATACATCTCTTAGAAATCTGGACTTGGGTAATAATGAACTACGCATGGATGCTGGAAATGCTATTGCTAAAGCCATGCACGATAAAACTCTTCTGACAAATCTACAGTTGGATGGTAATTGCTTTGGAACGGAAGGACGCGAAAAACTTCGACAAATTCTTACAAAATTGAGAAAAATTGATGCATTGAATTCTTTGGATGAGGATTATACTGAGGATGAGGAGGAGGAAGACGATAATGAGGATGAACAGAGTGAAGAAGACGAAAATGATAATAATGAAGATGAAGTAAGTGACAAAGATAACGAGGAACAAAATAATATTGCACGAAGTACAGTAGTAACAGTAGCAGAATTCATGAAATCACCAATAAGTGAGAAATTGCTGCTACTACAAGGCGATAATGTTCAAGCTTTTATCGACTATGTAACGGTACGTATTAATGTGTATAAGTACTTATTTCCTTTTTTAATGAAGTACATTTCTTATTTCAGAACTTAGCAAATCAAAGCAATACAGTAGAACAGAAATATATAGAAGAACTATTACGGATAACTATGAAAGTATCGGCATTATGTGACAGTGGTTACATGAATGTGAGAATAAAAGCAGAATCCTTGTCAGATGCTTTATACGCAAAACTATTTTCTTATGCTGTAGAGACTAATCAAATCTCAAATTTCAATAATGCATTACTAGTTAATCTTGGTTTAATAAAAGTAAGAAAAATTAAGAATTATTTAAACATAGAAGATACATCAAAACAAAAAAGTGATTAACAATTCATTTCTTAGAGTGAAGATAAAACCAGTGGGAAAATCGATTGGAATTTGGAAGGATGTTTTAAGGCTTTGGAAAAAATTGCTCAGAGAGATTATTTCTTGACACAAACAAGGAGTATGTTGAAGGTATTTCTAGAGAAACCAATAAAGACTAGTCGCCCAAATGTAATTGATCCATTTCAAGATTCTAAAACTGCTCTCAAAGCTGTTTTAGATAGTATTCAAGTTACGTAAAATTTCGGAAAATTATAGTATAGTTATTTATTTTTATATATTATAAAATAAAAATTTCATGTAAAATTATTATATATGAATTTTGCAAGATCTATATGAATAATCTTTAAGATAATCTTGATAATTTTACATCAAAATTTTGTACTTTTAATATTAAACTTTTTCAATACAAACTTTTTTTGCAATGTTATCTTTATCTCATAATAAAATGTTCTATTTCTTTTTTATTAAAAATAAATAATTATGTAACAATTAAATGATAATATTGAAATGAAAAATATATTATCTTACAATGTACATGTATGTGTATATATACATATATGTATATATGCATAAATATATATTCTCATTTCAAAGTTTTAATGCAAGATACTTTTATCTTTTTAAATACTACTTATCAATAATACTTACTTATCAATAAAATAGATTACATACTATTATATAAAAGCTATTTCTTAAAATAATGTCCATATATTAAGAATCAGTTTTTAAATTTTAATATATATATATATTGTAATATACAAATAAAATTTATACAAAGCAGTATTGGCGATATGCGACGCATATAATCAATTAAAAAAAACGCTAATAACCATTGCAATTCAACTAAAAAAAAACGTTAATCATGAATTTATAGAATGATATCTAGTGACAATTTTCACAAAAATTTGTAAGATTGATTATAGATTAATATGGAATAAATAATGTTTGAATGTATGTGTGTGCTAATTAAACTTAAACATGAAATTGCACTGTTATTATCGCTTTCACCTTTTCATAATGCACTATATAAATAAAATCTGTTGGGAAGCTTGTGTTCCAATGTTCAAAATATAGTACTGTAAAAGCTACTTTGCAATAACAGTGGAAGTTGGATCCCAACCTGGATGAAAGAGATCAACAGACAGTGGAATGCAGTGCGACGATGATTGATCTTTCATATACATCGTTGCCTATAAAATAGAGGAAGAAAATAGATTAATTTTCTTGTTTTGTTTGACTTTAAATCTACAAATCAGTATATGTAATACATACAAGAAAGAGAACCAGCTGTAATTTTGTTCTAACTTGACAATCCTGTCCCAAAGTAGACGGATAATTTATCGTCCCATCATTACTTCGTACATTAGCTATTATCAATTCTAGACAATGATTTTTCTCCACTTGGAACGATTCCAATATCGACGCTGTCATAGATATCAATTTGGTAACATATATATATTTAAATAGAATTCCTCTTAGTAATGCTATTGATATTCAAATTCCTTACTTCTATCGGCTGCTTCAGCAGATAAGAACCTTGACAGAACTGTTCCAGACTCAGAGGTTTCGGAAAATAGATGCGGGTAACGTCTAAGAAGTAATTTCATCAACAATATATTACCGCGATTTCCAGCTAAACTATTATTAGGTATACAAAGGATCTCGTCGTCTGTTCTTCTCACTAACAATACAGTCCCATTATACCTATTAAATTAAAAAATGATGTGTATAGAAATATACATTGTAATCTGATTGTAATAATGTGCATTGTAAATAAAATATACCTATTCAATTGTTCTGCTATGTTTAGATTGAAATAATCTCTGATTATGTTACGGACTAAGCCTTCTAGGGACGGTGACATTGTTTTAATAGCTAATGGCAGTACATCATCGAAAGTAGCATCTAAAATCTGTAGTGATTTAATTTTAGCAATATGCAGAATCGATTTAGCGTATGTATGTAATTAATTGAATTGAATAATATTACCAAACTATGAATAGAAGGATAGTTCATAGCGGCCCAAGTGGCAGTATAGCCTCCGATGCTCCAACCATACAGAATAATCCGTTCCTCAGGAAAATTTAGACGTTCGATCGCAAAGCGCATTATACAATCGATGGCGTTTTCTTCTTGATCTGGATACGGTGCACCCTTTGTGGTCATGATTTACTGTTATATGAAATACAAGTCGGCTCTCAAAGAAGAAAGCTTGCCATTACTCCAACTTTGCATTTACTGTCTGAATGACAATAACTGCAACATTGGCAAAATTTTATTGTTGCAATGAAGTTTTATAGCAGAGTAACAGCAATTCTTCCCATCGAATTGTGAAATGTACTCGAAGCTTACGTCTTTGCAAGCGTAATACTTACAGTACTACTGCCGAAACCCGGATGGTTCCAACCTAGCACGGAATAGCCCTTAGTCAGAGGAGTGGATATAATACCTGTTTCATAAAAACCACAATTTCCTTCGCAAGTTATAACCAATATATTGCCACTAACGCTTCTGCAATATAGTGTAAATTAAAAAACAGTTTATAATGTAACAGAAAATACCAAGAAAGTTATCGTTTACATTACTTGTTACGTCGATCAACGAATAATGCATCAATTTGATTTTTATCAATAGTCATTAATTTGAATCTTTCTCCTCCTTGTTTTAATAAATCTATCCTTCCCTTCACTAATGTAGAGCCTGTGACATTGTGATACAAAATGATAGTATAGAAACATGAGTAAATATAATAATTTACTTATATATTAAATTAATTCTAATCAACTATAATTATGTATATAATTATAGTAATGTGTTACCGAGTGCCCAGCCGATGAAAGATATACTGCCAGGATAAATCAGTTTACCCGCAAAAGTGTGTGCTACTACATAAGAAAGCAATTTACATGGTATAGCAAATAAAAATTCTTTGCTACTTTGTCTCCTGAGACGTCCACTAGCCTTTGCAATTTTTTCTAATGTCAATTTATCTGCAGTGTCACTACAAGAAACATAAAATTAGAGAATAGTAAGTTGTAACATTAATTATGTTACATACACTTAAAAATTTCTAATCTTAATTTATAACTTAAAAAGATTTATTTCTTTGCAAGTTTTCTAAATTTTAGATAGAATTACATAAAATGTTAAACTATAAATCAATTTTCCAAAATATTAGTTCAAGATATGATAAAAAATATTTGATTGTCAGCTGTTATAAAGTTGTAAAAGATTACAATTCAAAAAACTTTTGTAAACAAATGTTGAATATTCAGAATTTATTAAAGAATTTGTCACTATATAAAATAAAAGTTAAAGATTTGTAAACATGTATATTAATTATTGACAGAAATAGATCCAACCTTCTTAATTCCAATACATCGAAATCCACAGGCCATGCCCAGAATTCAAAATCATATTTCTGAAGTTCCTGCTTTGTGCTTGCATTGTAATGCAAGTGTGCCTCATTCAAGGTCTCCATAAACTTCACATACACTGGATTGTTAACTCTGGAGTAACCACGTGCAGCCAACGAGGCAACGAGAAATGCACCGGCGCCAGCAGCCAATTTACTCAAGCAAGAAACATTATCTGTCAAGGAATAGCCACGCTGATACATGGCGAACATGGCAATGACTGGTACAGCGTAAAGGCTTATGGACCATATCGCCGCAAACTGCAACAGCACAGAAACTTGTCATTTCATATATCCTTATAGTCGCAATAATACAGAAGATCTGAACAAATTAATAAAATATAAACAGAAGATCGCATTTGCTGGTATTTGGAAGACTTTATTCACGCAGACTGGCAGAGCAAAGTGATAAGACTGCGGCGAACTTTCGGAAATGTCACAATCTTCGTTCTGCCGTGCTAAACACTTACAGAGATCGCGATGTTATCGCCCCATCGCTCCAAATTCTTCGCCTCGTATGATTTCTGTAATGCATACGTAACCTCAACTTTATGCAAATTCCTCCATAAAATGCTGAATAAGTATGTCGTACTTACGTCAACCAAACCGATCCACGTTACCTCGTAAATCCTGAAAAGCCGCGGACTAAACGTGCACCTCCACAGCATCCTGATCAACGACATCTCGTCTTCGCGCAGTCACCTGGACAACCGTATATAAATGTGCTAATGCGAACAGTGCGGACGTCACGATGCGGATAGAGGGTTCTCGGACTCACTTGGACTTCTCGGCAGTAATGCCTGAAGTACCAGAAGTAACAATAAAAAGGGGAGGGGGACAGGTAGAACTGGACTCGCCGATCGAACGCACACAATAGATCGGCGAGTAGGAGCAAGAAAAAAAGAGAGGAAATCTAACGGGGAAAAAAACAGAAGTAAAATTGCTATATGAATCAACTCGTGAATTTTCTCGAAGCACGAACATGTATCTATCCTTTTTTCTGATAAAATGCTAATTGAAAAAAAGAAAGATTAACCCTCTTTTAAAGGGATGGCCTGATAAGAACTCTATGGCATCATCTGTTTTACCGACTGAATGCGATTTCTTACACACAACATTTACAACATCTACACATTATACGTACTTATTATATTAGGTGTGGGAAAAAATTCGTGGCGTTTTTTTAATGCCATCTAATGAGAAAAACGCCACGAACTTTTTCCCACACCTAATATTATATCAATATACATTTTTACGTATAAAGACGAAGATTAATAATAAGGCCGTTTTTGGATCTTCTATCAATTTTTATTAAATAATTTTTTATATTGTATGATTATTACACAAATATAAAAAAATCAAATGAAAAAACTGTATACATGAAATTAACAAGATTAATTAAATATAAAAGCGTATAAATATTTTAATTAAATATCTAATAATGATAATATTAATTGTCACTATATTAAAAAAAATGTATACATAAATTATTTCATTGTCAAATTATGCCATTGATTAAATTATGTCACTCCATTTAGATACTTATTTATATAAAGCAGTCTTAATGTGTACTTGAAGTGACCGAATTCACTATATATTAAACTCAAGAAAAAAAAAGGAAACATTCTATATATATATATATATATATAATTACTGTGATAATTGGCATAGATTGGAAAAAATTTTCTGTGCACGTGTGACATCGAAAATTGGACGATTGAAAGTCTGATGATCCTGCCACGAATCTCGATCGTTTTGGTTCTCGAAATTCGCAGTCGCGGAATGACGTTCGAGCCGTTCGAGAGACTCCACAAACGCATCGCAATTTCTTCGCCGGCCGGCGTCGTATCGAAAAAAACAGCGAACACGAGAATTCAGTAGGATTTAGCGAGGACACGTTGCGGTTCTCGCAGGATTGGGTATAAGTTAACCGTTTTTTAAAACTTAGTTAAGTTAAAGTTGACAGCCTTGAAAATTTAACTTAATTAAGACATACAAATACAAATTAATTCATAATGAAATTAATTGAATTAGAAGTTAATTAAGTTAATAAAAAAAACTAATTGAAAGTTAAAAGTTAAATTTATTCTGAATGAACCAAAAACAAAATTTGACTGTTTTACATCATTTTTTTCTTTCTTACAGCATATTCATTAAGGAATCATTTTATTTTTATTTATGACTAAGAATTATACAATATAAAAGACAATATAAAATTACTAAATTATATACTATTATTGCTTTGTACTATGTTAACTTCAAAAAAAGTCAAATTAAAACCCTAATAGCACATTTTATCTGGGATATATCCTAGAGGATATCCTTAGGTTGTTCAAAGGATATATGGATGATTTCTGGATGTCCTGAGAACATCCCCTAAAGGTCTGTGATGTTAGGAAAGTTACCGATAAAATGCAATGTAACTAAATTAAATTAAAAAATTAAGAGTCTAAAATGTAACTAAGTTAAGATAAAATTAATTAACTTTTTAACTTTATAATTGAACTTTTAACTTTTTAACTTAGTATTTCCCAATCCTAGATTCTCGATATTTCGTAGGCGCCAACCCCCAATGTTCGTGAAATCGCGGCTTCGCACCGGTCGATCGAGCGGTCGCACCGCATGATTTTCAGAACGTCCGCGAGGCGGAGAGAAGACCTTGCTCGACTGGAAACGCAAACAGTGGCGGGAGTAGAGTGTAGAGCAAGCGGTGTAGAGTTGTAGAGCAGTTGTTATCGTCGTCGTGGCTATACATCTATACATCCATACGTCCAAGCAAATTTTCTTCCTCGACCGCAACAACCCCTTGGGTTCTCCGTTGTGAGATTTTTTTTTTAACAGCATGTCAGATTGGGACACCGCGCCTATCACTTTACGCAAACGTGCCCCGAAGTCATCCACGTTGAAAACGGAGAAGGTAACCCATTTCGTCTAAGCATATCTGCGCCGCACGATTGTATAACCGATTGTATTTGTTTACAGGCGGTGAACGACGCACGGCGACAAGGTTTCACCGTGGAGACACAAGCGAAATGTGAGTAGCATGAGTCTACTTCTTTGGGATATCTTTTTCTTCGTTTTTTCCTTGAGATCTCTCTCATCATAGACAACGTGTTCGCCGTTTCAAGCGGACAATTATGTGTACTCTCTTATATCTACGAACATAATCGAGTTACATGGATTCATAAAAACCAAATTGCAAATTGCAAAAATGATGATTATCATGTTTTCCTGAGAATGTCTATATAATACCAATCCAAATAGCAACGTATCTGTTGCTTGCTGGCATGTTGCTTGCTAAGTATACATTGCTAAGTATGTGTTGCTATCAGAATTGCAGCAACTGAATCCTCGTTTGTTGATAACTTGGCCTTCATGATATGAGAGAACTTTGAGTAGTTCGTTATAGCAGTTTGCCAACAACTTTAAAATCATAATCAAAATTCATACTACTGCCATCATATTGCATCATACAATGCTATCATATTGCCGACAACACAAGGTAACAGTAATGCAGCTATCTTGCTGTTAAACAACACATTGTTGCCTGCATATTGCTACAATGTCGATATATTTGAAATCATTGAAGACAAATCTATAGTAAGTTGCAGTATAAGCAATAACAGATTTGTGTGATTTTGCTATTTGGAAGCATAGGCTTTCTACAATAAACATCTAAATTTTATCTAAATTTTAAGTTTTAAACTGTAGAAGAATCAGTCATCAGAAACCGTTGATCAGTTACAGTCGAATGTGAACAGAATAATCGACTATGATCGAATAATTTTTTACAGCTTCAGACTTAAAATAGATAATTTAAATATTACAATAGATTATTGTAGAAAGCCAATGTATCGTGTTATCAGCAATTGATAGCATTGTATGATGCAACATGATAGCAGTAGAATCTGATTATGATTTTAATTTTGTTGGCAAACTGTTATAACGAGCTACTCAAAGTTATCATATCATGAAGGCCAAGTTGCCAACACAGTAAAAATGGATATGTAATCTGCATTACATGTATTGTATTATATTGTGTCGTAGATGAAAAGCTCCAGGCAATTTGAGAACAAAGTAATTTGTTGTGTAATGTATAAACTGCACATATGTAAGTATAGTTTCATAAAACTTAACTGCAGATTACAAAAATAATAATTATCATATTTTCTCAGGAGTGTGACAGCTCTACATGCAATATAATTGCAATAAAAAAAATACATGTAATCTATGTTATTGTTGTATCATATTGTTTCATAGATGAAAAGTTCAAGGCAGTTTGAAAATAAAGTAATTTGTTGTGTTAATGTAAAGAATAAACACACACATAAGTATATGGTTTTATAAAACTGAATCCCATGAAACTGCAAATAATTATCATATTTTTTCGAGAATGATATCTATGTACAATCATCAGCACAGTTACAGTAAAAAAAGTGTAACATGTAGTCTGTATTATTTTATCACATTATGTCGTAGATGAAAAGCTGAAAGCAGTTTGAAAATGTTGTGTCAATATAGAACAAGCCTGTGGCTCCAATTTGAGCGTCGGAGTCAAAACGCAAAGCCATCGATGTAAAAAAAAAAATTCATTGTAAGATTTTAGAAACTATAAAGTATTGATAAGCGTCACTTAAATACATATTAACACTTGATAGTTCTCGAAATTTTACTCACATTGAATTTTTTTTGCATCGATGGCTTTGTTTCAAATTGGATAGGTCTGGTATAGAATAAACACATATGTGAGTATATAAGTTAATCTCTTTCAAGAAATACAACATTGTATTCTATCAATAAACTACATAAATAATAAAGATATAAATTTTTCATGAAATAAGATTTGAAATGATTTTTCTTGGTTTCTACACATAAAATAACAATATATAATCCTAAAAGCGTTTTATTGTGTTTTACCACAGATGTGTGCTATTCTATAATTTCTTTCTGATAATTTGATCAAATGTAATTTTCTGAAATAGAAAAATATTCTGATTATAGGGGGTGGTGGTGCAAACAGACAGCACGTAACCACAAAAAACACAGCCAAATTAGATCGTGAAACGGAAGAATTGAAACACGACCAAATTCCACTTGAGCTCGGCAAACTTATCCAGCAAGGACGACAGAACAAAGGATTATCACAAAAAGACCTGGCAACGGTAAAGTTTTTATCTTGTTTTATATTGAACTACTTATTGGCTGCATTCACCAGAAAAAAAAACAGCTTTTGAACTATTATATAGTTGTAAAATTCTTTAATTCTCCCCTGTAAAATTTTCAATCTTGATTTTGAGAATGGATTGTTGAGGACTATATTAAATTTATTCATTATTCCGGACTATATAAACATTTAAAAACACTTACATATTTCTAAAACCTTTAAGTTCTATCATAATAAAAATCAAATTGTATTTTACTTATTTTTTACAAATTTAAATGTAAAAGTTTTAAAAAACGATATCAGTTAAGAATTCATAACTTTTGTGAATGGTATAGAAAAATTTAGGTTTTAATATGTACTTTGAGAAAAAAATAGTATAATGTTATCTTTAAAAAATTATTGAATTATTTGGATATCTGGAATGAATTTTTTATGAATTAAAAAATTGAAGTTTGAGAAAAAAATAGTGAAATAACTTTTATAGCAAATTAATTACAATTGTGTTTATTTTTAATACAAAAAAATGCAAAGATATAAAAAATAAAAATGTAGCACAGTCTTTACAAAAATATACATTTTGAACATAAAATTCTTTACAATAAAAATATATTAGATAAACCGCTTGTATAAATTTCAAACAATAAAATAAGGGGCTTCTTCCCTCCTTTTATTACAATAAATGAGCTTTAAAAGATGTAAATAGTAAATCTTTATTATTCTTTTTCTATCATTTCACGAAACGTTTCGACCGTATTAGTTCCTTATCAGCCGTGTTTAAAAATGAAATAAAAATTAACAATAATTAAAACCCTTAACAATAATTAAAATCAATTCTTCGGTTTGGATCTACAATTTATATACATTTATAACTTGACTCAGTCAAACATGGTTGAATTAATAACGCATAATGTGATTGTGAATGAGATGACCCAATTATTACCGTTTTTTATACCGTTACCGAAATTAATTTTTAAGTTTTTAATATGTTCATATAAATTATTGTTAACGATTTTTATTTCACTTTTAAACACGATTGATGAGAACTTAGTATGGTCGAAATGTTTCGTGAAATGATAGAAAAAGAATAAAGGTTTACTATTTACATCTTTTAAAACTTGTTTATTATAATGACCTGGTAGAAGCCCCTTATTTTATTGTATAACATTTTTTGATAGATAGTCTTTATGGCAATATGATGCAAAAAATAAATATTATATGCCACAAATTTTAGAACAAAATATTTATATATATGTTTATTTGTGAAATTAGCGTCAAAAACATGAAAAACAAAAAATCTTTTTTAATTTGCTGAAAATGCTTGCACGGTCTGCAATGTAGGTGGTTGAGCGCACAAATACGATTTCTATACGCTTTTGGACGGAAACAAACAATTGCATATGGGCGTCCTTGCATACACACACATATAATCTCTCAACATTGCCAAGTTTTTTTTTTTAGAGCCGGATACTGAACTGTACCATCTGTCCATTCTCTTAGTATAATTAAAAAATCGATTGTACATCATCGGGTCAATATGATTTTATCTTTGGTTTCTTACTGAATCCAAATGTATAAATCAATCATATTCAAGAATATTACAATTACAGAGCTGTTTTTCCTTTGAATACCATTATTGGAAGAGAATAAAGTCCGAAACATAACTGAAAAGTACAGATAATAGGAACAGGGAGTAACAAATTTTAATCTATCAGAAATTGTGTGTATTAGAATATAAGGTTTCTGATAGGTTGAAATCTGTTATTCCCATGTGTTTTTAATTACATCTCAGGTTTCAAGCCATGAATATTTTTTTATTAATAATTTTTAATGCTCTTTACAGAAAGTAAACGAAAAGGCACAAGTCATTAATGACTACGAAGCCGGACGTGGAATACCGAATCAGATGGTAATCGGCAAGATCGAGCGAGTACTTGGAATTAAATTGCGCGGTAAAGATCGTGGCAAACCCTTAGCGGCCCCCGGGACGAAGAAGTGAATCTCGGGGGGAAGCAACATCTATCTTTCGATCCTTATATACTGTTCCCAGGAAGGAAGAAGTATGAGAAAGACGGTAGAATGGAATGCAACAAAAAAAAAGAAACACAAACCCCTATCCTCTTTTTCTTTGGTTATACAGATATTGTGAACGATAAAAAATGGGTTATAATTAACTTGTCTTTTATGTACGAAATAAAAGAAAGATATTTTAAGATATCACGAATACGAGTGACATACGATTACATACGGTGCATACAGTAACATAGCGTAACGTTAAAAAAGGCTTATTGAGTTACCTTTGCGCGCGTAATCGTTTGTTATAGATTTTTAAGTGTATATTACTAATGCTAATCATGAAATAAAACTGAATCATGTGTTTGAATGAAAAAATAAAATTTTTAATTTATGATAACGTACCATATATTCTCATTGAATATCACGAAGTTTTATTAAGAATTTATAAAATATATATTGTGGATAAAATGTTTACACGTATATTAAGTAGCAAATATAGTGTATAAATATTAAAAAAGGCCTATTTAAATACTGTTATGTGTATTTGTATATTTCAGACTCTTTTTCGTGTGTGTCTTTTGTATATTATTCAATCCACGCAATTTCAATTTGTGCGTTTAAGATCAATTACAAATTAAATGATTATTCCATAATGTACTATCTCTTTTAAAAAATATTTGAAAGAGAAAAAAATTTAATAACACAATGTTGATATACTCAAATAACTTTATTTGCGCAGATATAAGTATAAATGCTTTCTTTTCCCATTAATCCTTTCTTAGAGCAAAACTGGAGATTTCTATTCCATCCTTGGTAATAATTTTGATAGTTATTCCATCACCTGTGTATATATCTCTTTCGGCAGCAGAAGTAAAAACGTCTTTTAAGATCGCTATAGCTTTTTCTTGAGTTAAAGGTGTAGGAGTAACACCTTCTTGATTTTTGTAACCAATCTAAAAGATAGAAAAATTACTAGTACAAAATGTACAATATTAATTATACATTTTCTTTTTTTTTATATAAATATATAAAGTCGATTTATATATTCGTATGTATCTGGAGACACTGGTAGTGTCTCAGCGCTAAGCTACGCATAGCGACACTGCCATGACTACGCGAGATGAATTGCCAGGGATTGAGTATACATAAATATAAAAAATTAAAGTATTATATATACCTGATTATCAAGAAGTGGTTGCAAAAGTGCACCAGCTGAACCGCCGGCCCTGTATGTAGTTTTCTCACAATGTCCAATTGGATCATAGCTATATATACAGCCTTTTCCATTCTCATCTAATCCAGCAAGTATATTACTAACATAATAAGGAAAGAATCTCTTATGATATAGCATTATCGACAGCATTTGTGCCGCCGCTGGAGTTGACATTTCCTTTTGATGTTCGTGTTTATACATCTGAAGCAAAATAATAACTATTATACTCATGTTTAACAATTTAGTATGTATCAAATGTTATATAATTGTTTTACTATGTTTTAATTCTAATTGATTCCAGTACAGATTCCAAGTACAAGATTTAATACCTGCATGCGAGCGGATAGGAGACGAGTTAGAGTTGTGGTATCGCACCAACAACCGGAACATCCTAAGATAGTTGTGTCTGACAATGGAAATAATTTATCTTGATTTCGAGTGTGAATCGTGAATCCAGTGCTGAGACGCGTATCTGCGGCTATGACGCAGAAATCATCCCCAGCGAGAGCCACAACACTCCTGAGAATGAAATGTTTTCATATAATTATGTAGATGTAAAATACTTCATAAATACATAAAGAACGTAGAATTATAAAGAGATATTATAAAATAAAAACCAAGAATACTGACCAACCGTAGAAATGTATATTCTTATAATTATGACACTTAATAAGATATAAGGTTATTTTTCCACTTACCCTCCATTGTCGGAATATGGATTAAAGTTTACTTTTCTCACTCCCTGTACCTCATAATCAGGTAAATTTCCTTTCCCATTTTCAATCAATAGATTCATCATCGCTTGATTCGCCAAAATACTTCAATTACCTCAAACTGAATAACAGTATGACACTACAGTTTCTCGGCTTTCGCAGTTTCTCACGATGGCACAGATGGCAGACGTCACAGCAAAACAGTCGCGGACCTGAGTCATTTACATGAGTTCATAAAACATTCATAAAAAGTTCTTTTTGATTGAACTTTTGCATCAGTTCATCTTTCTTCTTTTTCTCTCCAGCAGGAAAGAAGAGGAAGATAGATGAATTGGCGCAAAAGTTTAGTCAAAAAAGAACAGGCCTAAAGCGTTACTTCATGAAATGTCAGCATGGTTACAAGTTCTTCAAAGATTTATAAAGATAGAAATATTTTTGCTGCCATCATGTTTCTGTAAAAAAAAACGCATTCTGGTTAGAAAATTTTTCCCTGATAAAATTTTTTTGATAATATTTTATATAATTTTCAGAATTTTTATGTAAATTTCAGAATTCTTTTAAGAGTATAGTACTTTTGAAAAAAATTAATTATTTTTTAGAAATATTGTAAATATTAACGAAACTGAGATATAAGAGATAAAAAAATATTTAAAATAGAATGATCTTATAAGAGTACTTAAAAATTTTAATTTAAAAAATTGTTTTATTTTTATTCTTATAAATAAACATTTTTTTCATTTAAACAAATTTTTTAAAATTATTATTATAAAGTATTTTTCAAATCATTGAATTTTTATTCAAAACATATTAAGTTTTATCTCGAACAGTTTCAAATGATTCGAAACGAATATTTATGTAAAAAAAAACGATTTTTTCAAAGGAAGTATTGCACTCCCTAAAAGTATGATTTAGTCTTTATAAAAAAATACGTATTATCTTATTTTTGTTTAGAAAATAAAATATTCAAATTTCATCAAAATCGGAGGGGAACATTTCCATGAGTTTTTTTGTAAAAAAAGATGTAGAATTTCTCAATATTATTGAGAAAATATAAAAGTGTCCTAAATAAATATGTATAAAAATTCTGAGAAAAATTTTCCTGACAACTGTATGACGCGGCACGTTTCAGCACGTTTGCAAGTGTTCTCTCTTTCTGCTGAATTCTGCACCTCTCGTCCTCCCACTTCTGCCATTCGATTTGACGTCATTCTGTCGGTTCCGCGCGATCCGTTCTGCACTCGTCCAGTGCAGAAGGAGTGAGAAGAGCTGTTCGCGCGGCACAAGGAACGGACCTCACGCTGACTCCAACAGATCGTTGAACTCGGTACGACTGACGTGTTCAGGCGACGTTTTAACATTTTTGTGCTTGTTGAGTATGCGGATATTCCTTTTTAAGCAAGTGAAATGTTGTGAGCAAGAATGACGAACGCAATATGAATATCGCATGAAATTATATATATATCGCACATGCCGCGAATAAATGGCTTTCCTCGCAGGACCGTGTGTCGAGGGGGGAAACGCAGGTTCTTGGACGAGCTATATTTTCGCGCGAGATATAAATCGAAATCTGACGTCAATAGAAATTATCGAAGTGAAACTAATCACATCGTAGGCTTGTTCTTTTCAGTTGAACTTTTTAGATCTGTTTCTACCAATGTAATTTAATCTTAACTCGGTTTAACTAACTCTTCATCTTTTTCTAGTTTCAAAAAATCAGAAACAGGTAAAAAGTAAGTTGAACTGAGATTAAAGTCTAATCTACATTGATAGAAACAGGTTCATTATAGATATTATTATAGATATATAGATTATAGATATATAGATATTGTATACGGTTTATCTTTATTCATTTTCTTCATATTGAAAAAAAAAAAATAAATAAAATATGTATTGGGCACACAAGATCTTTTGAGTTTGGCAAATGAAATAACTATATTTTTCTTTATTTGCACATTTATCTGTCAATTTATGTGCCAATTGAATTACTGCGTACTTTGAGAAATATATTATACACATTATATGTAAAAAGATACTGTTTTATAATCGGCAATTAAATTATTCGAAATTATCTGTATTCATATACATACACAGCGTGATTTGAAATATATTTTGAGGACAACCTAGACCCTGATTAGTTTAATCGGCGATTAAGTTAATGAGCATATTCGTCTCTAAACTTTCTTTCTGTTTGTTTTTGATATATTCCGTTTTGTTTGTTTTGCTTTATTCAATTCTTTCGTATGTCAATAATAAAAAATTAGCAATTCTGTCCAGCTACGAATTTTTAATTTAATAAACTATTTAACTTGATAAACTATTTGTCAATTTATATAATTAGTGATTAATTTAATTAGATTATTAGAAGAATTGAATAATTTTTTATAATTTATTATCAATTTTTTTGTCCAAGATTTCGATATGATTTCTAATATCGTAGACATATATAAGCTTTTATACTATTAATTATTCCATTAAAAATCACTGAACAATATCACCGATGAGATATTATTAAAGACCGACATCTTTATGGGAGTTCGCATTCTTGTGAATATTGAAGTAATTAAGAATTAAAAACTGATAATATTGTACTAATTTTATGATTTATTAGTTTAGTAGACGTATTTATATATTTAGAAGTCAATAATGCTCAATTTTTCTTTAAAATTGTGATTTCAGTGCTATCAAAGTTTAATTATCAACAGAGATGATGAACTGCAGAGAAAAAATTGTAATTTTTCTACAATATATAAGATATTATAACTTTACAAGTGTGCATATTCATTTATGGAACATTTATGTAACAAAAAATCATGAATGTAATAATGTATGAGCCAAATATTTATGTTAATAATAACAAATTTATATCAATTGTCGATAATGTCAACGTTCTTCAATTATCTCCAGGCACTTAGGGCCCTTTTTATACTGCCGAAAATTTGCTTAGGTTTAACGGTCTTTAATAATATCTCATCGGTGACAATATGCATTCCTGCTGATATATGCGGCGATGAAACTGCATTTTCTCGTGAGTGAAAATCACAGATTCCCACTCTGTATCTTCCAAAATAAAAAAAAATAAAAAATAAAAAAATAAAATTACCAGTAACGCGATTTTCTAACGTTTTATCGACGTTTTTCGTTATTATTAACTAGCGATAGTCTTTATAGATTTGTTCGTGTTGCTTGAAATCCCCAAAAAGCACTTTATAATTTAAAAAGCGATAAATATTTAGACGTTGAAAAGAGAAAGAATGAAGATGCTAAGTGCAAAAAGTGCAAGCAACAAGAACAGACCGAATGATGATGTATTCTTTTAGATCTAAAATTTTGATTGATAATCTAAAAGAATACACCAATAATAGCGAGCATTCACTTAACTGAATGCGTTTTATTAATCCGGATTTAAATTTTTGAGCCTTAAGCCATAAGAAATGGACTAATCATAATCGATTATTCTCCTCGCATTGAACTGCAATTGATCAATTCTGGTCAAGTTTGGATCTACAATAGATTTTAAGCCTTAAGTCTTTAAGCCATATGGACGAATCACAATCAATTTTTCTTCACATTTGACTGTAATTGATCAATTTTTTACGGCTATAGAGGCTACGATCCATTATAATTGACACTCATTTCATTCTTGTTGTTTATTAAAAAAGGGCAAATAATATTCGCGTGCTTTGTAAGTCCAAATGGAACAGCTCAATAGACATTTGTTTACATTAAAAAATTTATTCAATTTGTTAACAAATTTAAGTATCATTTTGTTTTACCCAATTGGTATTATCTAAATAAATATTCATTAAAATTTTATAAATTTTTTTTCAGTATTAAAAATAAAAAAAGAATTGAAATTAAAGTAATCTCTACATTGATAAAGACAAGTATAAATAGAAAACACGTCGAACAGTTGAAATCGTTCGTGATTCCCTACGGCGACGGCCCTGGAAATCGGGTAGCTGATTCGACCAGCGTCGTAGAACGAGAGACGGAAGTGACGCTCATGTTCGTTACGTTTACATTTGTTCCCGACGTCGCGTTGTGCGGAGCCATTACCCTCGTCCGCGCTAAAGCATCGTGCCATATTCCCACTCGCGCCCTGAAATTGACCGCGTTCTCGTAGTTTTAAGTGAAATATTATGAGAGTGAAGACCGAAATGGACGACGACGAAAAGGGGTAAGTAGATTATTCGGGGGGCCCGGTATCGTGGACAACATATCGCGCCCCCCTCGCCGTCCTTCATGCTCCCATGCCTCCCATATTCGGCGGGGCCATCATCGTTCCCGTTGTTGCTGCCGCTCGCGATTTGCGCATCGTAATTGCGAAAAATGATTTTTCTTCCTCGAGCTTTTCTGCGTTTCGTCGTCGTTCTGTCTTCGCATTCTCGAATTCCATTCCTTGACGACGTGGAACGTTGCTGTTGTAGTCAGTGAACGATGCTTCAATACGCTAGCGGTTAATTCTCCATCGAGTTTTTCCTTTTTGGCGATGATGAGACGCGCGATTCCTCGTTCTGTCGCGAGGTTCGCCGATTGACTCCCTGCGTAATTCGCGTCTGGCTGACTTCGAATCTCAGGATCTGTAAAAATTCGGGATTCCCGCTCCCTCCCTCACATCTTTCATCACGTTCCCCATACACCGCCCGCGCATTCTTTTATGGCAATGCACGAGAGCAGTGCGCGAAAGCGTTTCTTAGGCCGATTTCTCTCTATTTTTACGCTCCAATTCTCGACCGAACCCGCTCCGCTCGTCTGGAGAAACTCTTGGCCGCTGGTGCTTTGAGCTTTCGCGCCGGTCGAAAGCACGCGGAGTAACGAGAGCACTCGTTGAATCGTTGGATATCCCACGATAAGGAATGGCGTGTTTGAGTTTTTAAAATGATGGCTGAGGGGAATGGCGTTGTTGGATATATTATCAATTCGTTTCGATATTCCTGAACATATTTACGCTTCGTGTGATTCAGCAAGTTTTATCTTTTTGGAATATAATCATTCTTCCTTTTCTTCGAATCCGATCTCAATGTGTCTCTCTTGAATTGGTTATTTCAGAATGCAATATAAAAAAAATTATGCAATACATAAAATTATGCTTATTATTCATGAATATTTAAACAAAAGTATCAGGTTTTTTTATCATTGAATAATTATAATTTAAAAAGAATATAATTGTCAATTATATCCCCTTTTTGAAGGATTTATGTGATGGGCTTGAAACATTTATACTTTTATAATAAATAAATCTTTGCATTTATAGAATATATAATTATCCTGTTTATTATGCAATATTAATTAAAGTATCAAAATGATTTAATATGCTCGAAAATTGTGAAAATGTACATTAGCATACATTTACATATGCTATTAATTACACATTAATAACATTTTTGGAAACTTTGAAACAGTTTTGCAACCTCTTTATCCAAAAATATTTTTCTTTATATATTATTATTGCAAAGAAAAATAAAAATCTAGTGTGACTCATGCTTTAAGAATATTATCAGGTAGTTTTCCAGTAAAGATAAGCATTCAAGTAGATTTAAGACCCCTCACAGTGACATACATTATTTATCTATTTTGAAAATCATATATAAATATATTAAATAAATTTGCATATATTAATGACACTGAAGTGATATTCCATCACATTTTGTTACAGAAAATTGTTCGTTGGTGGATTATCATGGGAGACAACCCAAGAAAATCTCCAACGTTATTTTGGCCGTTATGGTGAAGTTATCGATTGCGTTGTTATGAAAAACAGCGAATCTGGACGTAGTCGTGGATTTGGATTTGTAACATTTAGCGATCCTGCTAATGTTTCTTTGGTTCTTCAGAATGGTCCTCATCAACTTGATGGACGTACAGTATGTATTTTAATATTACTTATCATAAATATGACTTTCTGCAATATGATTTTCTAAATAAGATTGCAGAATCTTGTTTAGAAAGTTTGCAAAAAGTCATATTTATTGATGTATATGTTTATGATTCCAAAAACACAGTCTTGTGTACTACAGTATTTTGTTCTCCTATCTAAAATTTTTGTTATTCTCCTATCTAAAATTTTTTATGATTTTCGATTTACGAATTGACTTTTATATGGAGTCACATTTTATTTTTATATTTAATGACGTTTTATTTTTATAAAATTAAGAATTAAACATTATATAATGATCTTGTATATAAAAGTTATAGGAAGTATATCTTGTTAATGTTTTTTGCATTACAGATTGATCCAAAACCATGTAACCCACGCACTCTTCAAAAGCCAAAGCGCAGTGGTGGCTTTCCGAAAGTCTTTCTTGGTGGCTTGCCAAGTAATGTTACGGAGACTGATTTAAGATCTTATTTTACTCGCTTTGGTAAAGTCATGGAAGTAGTCATAATGTACGATCAGGAAAAGAAAAAATCAAGAGGTGAGTTGATTTTTACATCAGGATATATTCATAAATTGATGCATTGTATTTGATGGTTTTCATGGCGTTTTCATTAGCGTTGCATATTTTATTATTATTTTTATTATTTTTTTTTTGTAAAAAAAGTTATATGTTTTGCTAATTTAAAAAGAACATTTTTAATTTATATATGTTATAAACTTAAAAAAAGTTGTGGAAACTGTTGAATTGTGTATCGAAACGAGAGAGTAAATTATATTTTTATTACGATAATAATTATAGTCAGAATTTTTGAAAAATGTTTTTTTATTATATTATAATAAAAGGGAATAAATTAAAAAGATGAAATGTCTGGTATTGAAAGTGATTTTATAAAAATAAATGTTTTCGGATCAAAAATTCTGATGACTGCATTACACTCCACCTTATGTACAGTAAAATTTGGTATAAGATTAATGAGAATTAATTTGTATATTCTTAATCTAGCGCAGTTTATATTAATTGTTATAAGATTTTAAAGTTATATTTAAATTTACCCAATATTGCGCAATTATTACATATATTCTGATTTATCTCGTGTAATATATTTTTCCTTTTTCGTTATTACGTTACACATATATTGCGGTATTTTACATTAAATTAAATACAGTTTATAAATAATGCGTTTTTGGCTAAGTTTTATTAAGTATAAGATTCTGTCAAATTATGCTACTGTACATACATAGCTTAAGTTTGCTATGTAATTAAGAAGAAATCTTACAAGTTCCAATTTTTTATTAGATATTATGTATTAGAAATCTTATCGAATAATTCATTTATGTAATTTTTTATCCATAATTATGTATTTTTTGTTCATAATTATAATCTTATTTATATTAAACTTATATAAAAATAATTTTGTAAAACGGATAATAACGTATATTAAAAAATTGTTAATCATAATATTGAACTAAGTAACAATTGAATGTTTAGAAACTATTGGCTAAGCATCATTATTATGCTTACAAATAAGGTTGTGACTAAAATAACTTAAAATGCGTTTCATTTGACTCGACTTGAGCTCATAATGCTCGCGATCATCATTTGTCTTTGTTTAACAAACTTTGTTTAATAAACAGTAAGAATGAAATGATTCCATGAGCATTGCAAACTTTAAGTGGAACGCAGCCTTAGTAAATCCAATTAGGTACAAGTATTTCTTGATTATTTTGGAATATTTTTCTCGATTATTTTGGAATATTTTTCTGTAAAGACTAATAGACTATAAAAACTTGGTGACGTTTAAAAAATAATAATGCTTGTTTTCTTTAATGTAGATTAACTTTAATCTCAGTTTGACTTCTTTTTCAAATTAGAAAAAGATAAAGACTAAATTGAACCGAGATTGAAGTTAATTTATATTGGTAGAAACGGACATAAGGGTTGTACGTCTTCTTTTATATTAAAACGAAATATCCTACTTCTGAAAAAACTTCTTATAAAGTCAGCCATTATTAATGTTGTAAAAAAAGCAAGACAAGTTTCTAAAATCTTTTAAAACCATCCGATAACATGGAAATATTTATTCATTATTAATGTGAAGTATTTATTGTTTAAGAGAGGATTCTCCTGCTGTTTTAAGACAATTTTTAAGAATTCAAAAAATTACTAATTGATTTAAAATTTATATGGTTTATTTATCTATTTAAAAGTACAACAAATTTTTAAATTAAATTTGAGTGATCTAATTTGCAATTATTAAACAAAAGATAGCCAACCATTCGAAGGCGCTATGTCGATATGATTCCGGATCTTTCATTGCTTTGAAATAAAAATATGAAAAAGTTTGTTTAATATGAATGCAGTTTTCGTTCATAACAAAATAAAATCAACATTTTGAAAAATAACAACTTTATAAAAAAGATATTAAAAGTCAAAATTATTTTTTAATTAAAAAAAAAAGAAAAAATAAACATTCAAACTTTGTCCAAAGTAGGGGTGAAAATTACATATATATCGGTACTATATATCGTGTTAAAATTTCAAATCATGCGGTTAAGTTGAGAAAAGTAGGTTAAGTTGAGAAAAGTAAGTTTGAAAAAATTACGTTTAAAATTTTATATGTATTTTTTATATAGACAGTAACAGATCATAGGTAGTAATGGCAATAGGTAGTATGGCTGTTCTGATCATACGATTCAATAATAATATTTCGAGTCACGTGCCTTTCATACCATTTCTACTCCATTATTTGTTTGTATCCTTCTCTCTCTTCTAAAACTTTACAGAAATATTCCTAAATATATATTTTTTGAAAAAACCAAAAACTAATAAAACAGTTTTTTTAAAGAGACTCCCTCCCTTAATATTTATCCTATGTGTACCATAATGCATCGTAATCTCTTTATTGCATATTATAATATAAAATAAAATTTATACAATTTATAAGAAATACAGATAGAGGCGTGTACTATAAATCTAAGAAGAAAATTTTAAGGTTTAATATTATCACTATTAAATATTACTATTATTTGCGGTTACTATTATTTGTTGTTTATTAATTTAAATTTTTAGCTACAGTCCGTCCAATTTAAATATAATATTTTATATATTATACATATATTAATCTAGATTATATATAGAAAGATTAATAATTACAATCAGTTGCGTAATAGTATCGGCATTCAGGCTCCTGAATAGTCACCACAATCATATTGAATCGTACTTGTGATGTCAAAAGCGAGAAATGACATGTTAATTTTTATTACGTATACCATTTATAAATAAACACAACTTGGATAAAACAAAATGAGATGAAACAAAACATGATGAGATGATTGTTTTAAAACATTTGTAAAAATGAACGAAAATGGACACTATGCCTATCTCCCTGATAGATAAATAATCGTCAAAAGTAATAAAAGGCACGTATAAATGAAAATAAGCTAGCGTATTGAATAAAAGCACGTGTATTTTTTTTTTACAATTTATTGACTCAGAGTTGCGTTCTAAAATTCAATTTTGTCAACTCGAGTATCATTTTATTCTTGTTGGTCACCGAATGTTGAATAAAGGTAAAAGATACTCGGAGTTGACAGAGTCAAGTTTTGGAACACACCCTAGGGAGGATAAGCACAGTTTTCGTCTATTTTTACAAATGTTTTAAAGCAATCTCATACTTTTGTTTTATCCAAATTGTCTTTATTTATATGGTACGTAATAAAAATTAATGTGTAATTTCTCGTTTCTGATGTCACACGTATGATTCAATATGGTTGTGATTATTCAGGGGAGCCTTAATCAATATAGATAAGAAATAAATAATAATTATAATAAATAAATATTCACTAATTTTTGATCTTATCAATTTAATTTTATGATAAACAAAGTTAGTATGAATAATTTTTAAACCGAATTGTAAACATAATAAATAAAGTGCTGATTTTTATACCTAATGCAATATTGTAATTTTTTGTACTTTTCATAATATTAAAATATTTTGCATTCGAAGTATTTCATAAAAAGTCACAACAGTTTAAAGCGATGTCTACAATAAAATAATAAGCTTTAAAGCTTGTAAGAAATTGACTAATTGTAATTTATTTTCTTCATATTCGACCGTGATTGATCAATTTTTTATGGCTTAAGACTCATTACTCTATTGTAAACACCGTTTAATGTTATATTGCGATAAATTTATTGCAACATGAGAGATGTGCTCAGCCAATAGTCAGGTAGCACTATAATCTCTCTTAGTCCCTACTGCCTGCCTCTTAGTATATGGTCTTTTTTTGAGGAAATTGTCAGTACATTAAATAAATTAGTAGCGTTCTAATAGACTTTGAATTATAGATTTTGATTTATTAAATCTTCTATCATAAAAATCATGATCATGAATTACTATGAATTTACATTGCGCAATATAAAAAGCGATTATTTTATTAATTTACTAATGTAAATGACAAAATTTATTTAATAAGTATTATAAGATTGGATGTTGTAAGTTGCTTTTTGGGGTTTTGGACGTGTGCATATTTTATGCATTGTATTGTAAAAACTGCTTTCTCGTATTGTTATGGCGAGCATTTTTTGATTGTACTCTCTCACGTTTGGACGACAGGATTCGGCTTTCTCAGCTTTGAGGATGAAGAAGCGGTGGACCGTTGTGTCGCAGAACATTTTGTCAACCTGAATGGAAAGCAGGTATAACACGTCAATACACGTCAATCACCATATCACTGTATGATCTTATGCAAAAGATAGAAAATAAGTATATGTTAATATTGTTCTCCCTTGAAGCTATTAAGATTATATAGAAATTTTAGTTACATAAATTATTTATTAATACGAACATTTGTGTGTATATGTGTATATATATATATATATATATATATATATATATATATATATATATATTAATATATATATATAT
>Ga0157364_1000371_pt1 | contig 28767 bp, 25 predicted proteins | sample AttsexASBM2_FD_111476 | JGI IMG/M metagenome (GOLD analysis project Ga0157364, IMG submission 111476) | Fungus gardens microbial communities from leaf cutter ant in Ribeirão Preto, State of São Paulo, Brazil - Atta sexdens ASBM2 | ecosystem: Host-associated > Fungi > Mycelium > Unclassified ... | reverse complement strand
GTCAGCTGTCATAGCAGCTGTCAGGCTAATTTTAGAAGGTAACTAATTATGTCACTACATTGATATGCTTGTATCTCTACCAATACTTGTTGCTTTGAGATGCATCATATATCGTTGGAAACGAATTGATGAGTACTTTCCAACGCAAGTTCAATCATGCGAATCCGTTCAGCCGTTCATGAGATATTAGCAGATGAAGCTTTTACAGCTACTGATGTCCTGATATCTCAGTTGTTTGTTGTCGCTTTTGTACCTCCTGCATATGTTCAAATAGCCCTCATTTGGGGCTTTCCAGCGCAACTTAGTTTGTGAAAATCAGTCTACTGGTTGTGGAGATACAAGTTGAATGAAGTTTGTGACATATTAGATAATATATCAGATCTTTAAAATCCCCTCAAATAGCACCAGTATTCTTTGTAAGAAAGAAGGAGAGTAAGAAATGTATAGTATAAGACTATAGATATCTAAATAAGTAAACTATAAAAAATAATTATCCTTTATTTCTTATCTCAGACATTATAGAAAGTATTGGTATAAAAAAAGTATCTACTAAGTTAGATTTATGATGGAGTTATAATATATGGATAAAGGAAGGAGACATGTGAACATAGCTAGGCCTTTACATAACCTAGTAAAAAAAAATAGAAATGGAAATGAACAGAGAAATAAAAAAAGACATTCAGAGAGTTAAAAAAAGATTTATTAAGGAACTGGTATTAGTAGTACCTGACTTGGACAAAAATATGAGAATAAAAGTAGATATATTAGATTATGCAACAAAAGAAGTCTTATTAATAAAATGTAAGAATGGGTAATGAAGGCTAGTAATATACCTCTCAAAATTTCTAATGAAATCTATGATAAGGAAATATTAGCAGTAATTAAAAGATTGAAGAATTGGAAATATTTGTTAGAGAGTATAAAGTTTAAGGTTGAAGTTTGGACAGACCATAAGAACTTAGAGTATTTTATAAAAGTGCAGACAAGCTCACTAAGTATTATATCTATTGAGAGATTTAACTTTACCTTAAAATATGTATCAAAGACAAAGATGGAAAAGATAAATAGATTAAGTAGAAGACTAAACTAAAGAGTAGAAATAGAAAAGGATAATGAAAATAAAAAACTGATAAAAGAAGAATAGATTTAGAGACTAGTAAAAGTAAAAGTAGAAGAATCAGAAGTAGATATAGTAGAAAAGAATTAAAAGATAATCTAGTACTGAAAGAAGAAAAAGTGTATGTATCTAGAGATGAAGAGTCATGTCAGAATTGTAAATATTAGACTTAATTACTTTTATTTTTCTTTCTCATTTTATTTTGAGAACTTAGGGTTTGGGTTAGTGTGATATCACAAGTTACAGTCACAAATTGTCACATGGTATAACTTAGTATCATATATCAGTCATGGTTATACAGTCATATGATTATGTGTTATAAGAGAACATAGTAAATACTTCTAGAAAGAAACAATATCACTATAATATGTTTGACATATGTTGATCTTAAGAATAATGTATGGTCTTGAAGATAGGTTAATAGTATTATAGCATAGACCAGTAACTTAGTATATATAAGATAAACAGTTTTGTATTAGAAACTCCATTGAGTTCTCTTGTGTTACCCAATATAAGGTTATTTCTTATTGATCCACTTTAAGGTCGTTGAGTTATTACAAGTTAAGGATAGAGATTATTTGGTTATACCATGATGTACTAGTGATTGAATATGAGGAATGATAGAAGACAACAAAACTAATGATAAAGAACTAATGACAAGGAATTACTAGTGGCCAAAAGTAATCAGATATGTAGAAAGATATATAAATGGCTGTGACCTATGTTAAATGATGAAAAATAGAATGAAGGTACTAATAGGAAAGTTAATGACAAATGAAAGACTATGAACATATCTAACAGTGGACTTCATCACAAAACTACTATTAGTAGCAGAAAAAGATGCAATTCTGGTGGTATATGATTGGTTGTCCAAAATGGTATATTTCATAGCTACAACAGAAGGAATGTTAGTAAAAGAATTGACAAGATTGTTTAAAAACAATGTATAGAAGCTATATAAGTTACTAGAAAATGTGATATTTGATAGAAGACTATAGTTTGTAGCAGAAATAACAAAGAAACTAAACAACATGTTGGAGATCCAGATAAGGTTATCAACAGCATTCCACCCACAAACAGATAGATAGATAGAGTATATGAGCCAGAAGTTAAAATATGGTTCTTTGTGAATCATAAACAAAAAAACTGATCTGAGTGGCTGGCATTTGTAGAGTTCATAGTAAACAATAAGGTTTATTCAGCAACTAAAGTATCCTCTTTTATAGCAAACTATGGATGGAAATTAAGAATAGGTGTAGATATCAGAAGAAAGAGAAAAGTAGAAAAGACAATAGAATTTACAGAAAGAATAAATCAGATTTATAAGGAAGTCAAGGTAGTACTAAAACAAGTACAAGAAGAGATAAAGAAACAGATAGATAGGAGAAGAAAGAAAGTAGAACCCTAGAAAAAGAGGGATAAAGTAATATTGAGTATAAAAGACTTGGTATTCAAAGAACAACTAGCAAGAAAATTAGTGGACTGCTATGTGAGACCATATACCATTAAGGAGGTAGTATCTACTAATACAGTTAAACTAAAACTGCTAACTACAATGAGAATTCATTCAGTCATAAATATGAGTTGAGTAGTAAGGTACTGAGAATCAGTAAAGAGATAAAGAGTAAAGAAGCCAAAACCAGTAGAATTTGACGGAGAAGAGAAGTGAAAAGTAGAGAAAATACTCAATAAACAAAAATAAGAAGAGTAATGAAGTACTTGGTATAATAGAAAGAGTTTATATCTGAGCATTGTTACAAACTTAAGTTAGAAGAATAATCTTGAATTGGGTTGATTATAAGAGAACTTAATAGAGTTTCTAAGTACAATATATCCTACTTATATATGGTAGGCTAATATTCTATGTTATACTAAATTCAGTTTACTCTAAAAGCCATACATATTATATGTTGTTAACATACTATATGACATTATTGTTCTAAAATCTTCTATATCTTTTTGTAATATGTGATTATGTAACTGTGGTTGTGACTATATTATGTAATATATGACTAATGTATGACACCAAGTTCTATGATGTGACAATATGATTTTTTTTTTTTAAGTCAACAATTTATTACACGGGGCGCGATGGCAGTCTGTGCCTACAGGAGGAATTATGTATGGAGTATCAATACCCTAACCTTTTTTTATGTAGTTACCCAACACAAAGGACTACTAAGGAATTGAACCTATAACCTCAGGTAGGTTTGAGGTAGGCATAATATATATGGACGGGGGTCTCTTCCACTATGCCATCTCTCTCCCATGTGACAATATGATGTCACACTAAACTCTAACTCTAATAATAAAAAAAAAGTAATAAAAAAATAAAAATAAAAATAAAAATAAAAAACAGAAAATAAGGTGGAGTTTACCATTTGTGACTCTGATATTATTTTTCTTTCAAGATTTCTCCTCTAGAAAAACTGGCTTCCATCTTTTTTAGTTTCTCTCTAACTTTAAATATTTATTCTTAAATTTCTTATCATCTTATTTAAAGAAAATCTTTGTTATATACTTCTCTGGTAATTTACTCCTTCTAAACTTTTACATTTGGATTCAACTTCAACTTCAATCTTTCTCTTATCTCCTCTTGTCACCTAACCTTGTTACTACTCAAAGACCTTAAGGTTGGTCAATAAGAAAAATCTTATATTAAGATTAACACGAGAGAACTTGATAGAGAACTTTGTACAAGATTGTCTACTTTATATACTAAACTGCCATGGTCTGTGCTACTACTTCTCTAGCCTACCATAAATGACCATGTATTTGCCTTAAGGTCAATATGTGTTACACATGTTATATAATATCATTCTTCCAGAATCTTCTATGTTCTTTTCTATAATCTCATAACTTGTGACTATTACTGTAACTATGTTATCTGATGTGACTGATGTGTGACAATATAATCATGATATCACTTTAACCCTAACCTTGGATCTAAATAAAGAAAAAGAAAAAGTAAAGTAAATTAAATAAAAAAACTAGTATTTAGGCTTTGTTAGACATGGTTTATACTAGGGGTAAAAGTTTGTAATATGGACTCAGAGATATATGAACTTGTTGAATGACCTTGGCTTCAGCTTATGTATTACACTGCTTGTCTGCCACATGGTTGCAACTTCAGATAATAGAAAGAAGTCTAAGATAGAAGTGAGTACTGATTTGGTGTGTTGCTATTAAACACTGGAGATTGAGTTTAATAAGAAGTTATCTTTATTGATTATCAGACTAGCAAATTACAGTGTAACTACTAGTCTTATATATAAGTTTCTACTATAGAATATGCTTGGGGTTTCAGTGGTATAGTCCCTATTACCCCAAGCAGAGATTTTGGTATTGAGACATTGATAGGAGTAACTCCGTCATGGAAGACCAAGTTGAATAGGAGTATCTCTGCTATGAAAGGCAAGCTTGTATAATTAGGAGATGATATTACTGCAGGGATATAATTTCTGAATGGGTAGACTTACATATGATAGTATTTTCTCCTTAAGACTGAGCCTTTGAAGTTTTATTGAGTTTATCTGAAAATTCCATGATAGTACCTAAGTCAACAATACATAAATAGAAAAGGAACTTTTTTTACTCTTGCTTCTATATCATTATGTTTTTCCCCACTCCCTTTGACATTTCACAAAATGATACTGAAGTGCTTGAAAAGCAACAGCAAAAAATACAGTGGAGACATGAGAGGAGTAGCAGCTCTTAATCCAACTGGAAGAAGCTATCAAGCTATGTTGGGCTGAGCATATGGCTTAGAAGACAAGGAAGGAGGTAGAGGAAAAAGCGAGAAAGGAAGCCAAGAGGAAGAGAGTTGTGAAAGAGGAGGAAAAGAAGAAGAGAATATTGGAATATTTCCAACAGCTTCAGAATGAGGTGCTAGAGAAAGAAGCCACCCTTTTGAAAGGCACTGAAGAGTTCCAGATCGCAGGATCCAAGTACAAAGAGGTCACCTCCAGAGACAAGGAAAGGTATTGGCCCTCCAAGAAAGCTAAAGAGAAGTAACCAGAGAAGTACTATGGGGGTGCCGCAGTCAAGATGGGGGTGCTAACCCCTGTGAGAGGTGTGTAAGTGCTGGGCAGGATTGTCTGGTACACCACTCAAGGTAAGTAATTAATTATTATTATTATTATTATTATTTCTAATAATTTTCCCTTTATAACCAATCTCTTACATGTACTGAGTATATTGCCCTTAAGCAGTAGTGTATATCCCATACCAACACCAATACCCTGGCTATAATCCCTACTTATGGCAGAGTTCTAAGTACTATTGAAAAGGCACTCAAAGAACTTGTAAAAGAGTACCGAGGAGTTGAAAAGTCTCTCTGGGGCCTGATAGAGGGTTAGAAGAGGAACACAGCCCAGTTGAAGAGGATTGAGATTGCAGTAGAGTAGAGATAGTGTTTGAAAGGAGAGAATGAGAAAGAGAAGGGTAGAGATGACAAAGAGGGATCTAAGGATAGCCCTGGGAAAAGTCAGGAGAAGAGAACTCCATCATCTGCCTCCTGTTAGTATAGTGGTCTTGTTAATAAATTTTTATTTTCTGTGATTTAAATGTGTGAGTAGTAAATTAAGAAATAAAATGAAAATAAGTCTGAAAGTTTTGAAAAGAAACCCTGAAAAGTACACTGAAACTAAAGGTTAATGAGAATAAGTGGACAGAATATACTAAGGAATTAATAAAGGAAAATCACTGTTGGAAAATGTGCAGAGGCAGGAGACAAGTGCAACAGTATAATCAGGACAAAGAAAGAGGACTGGGCTTGGCAGGATATGTAATATAGAAATTGGATACCAAGTCAGTAGCATGAGTGAGTTTGGATATGGGGATCTATTCCGATTCATCTCCAGTGTCTTCATACTCTAGCCAGATCACCTTGTACAGGAGTTTGCATATCCGTTGGTAATCAATTTTAGAATCCACTATCCAAGAAATTTCATATTTAGGTTCTTTGTCAATTATAACTGGAGTGGAAGCCAGTTGTATTCTTTCAGAGAAAGTGTTGGATGTGGTAGGTTTGAGCATGGACACATGGAAAACTGGGTGAACAGAACATATGGACTCTGGAAGATGGAGAGTGAACAATAGAGTACCAGGCTGAGCAATGATTTTATAGGGTCCAAGATATTTTTCAGAAAGTTTCTTTAAAGGCTAAGTGGTTTGGAAGAACTAAGCCTTAACAAAGACTCTGTCATCTACTTTGAAATCAGGAGTGGGGAAACATTGTACATCAGCAGATTTCTGATAATGTTATTAGGCTACAGAGATTTCAGCTTTGAGGATACTCTATAATTCATTGAGGTCTATGGCAAAGTCATGGACTCTGAAAGGAAGCAATATTACATTTGGGATGAACAGTGATATTTGGATGATATTCCTTATTAACAAAGAATGAAAAAATACCGGTAGTAGTACTTGGAGTATTATTATAGGCAAACTCTACAAGAGGTAGAAGTTTAGACCAGTTGTCTTGCTGGTAGTTACAATATACACGGAGGTATTGCTTGAGTGTCTGATTCATGCGTTTGGTTTGTCTATCATCTTCAGGGTGATAATCTGAAGTGAAGTGAAGCCACATGTTGAGAGCAGTGCCTAAAGATCGAAAGAAGTTTGATACAAACTCCAAGCCTCTGTCAGAGGTGATATGGAAAGGAATGCCGTGTTTGGAAAACATATGAAGGATGAATAGATATGCTAAGTCTGCAGACGTGATGGTGTCATGGGCAGGGATAAAGATTGCTTGCTTGGTGAGCCAGTTGGCTATGATTAGAATAGTATCAAAACTGGAGGATAATAGAAGTTTCTCAATAAAGTCCATAGAAATGAAATTCCATGGTTGTTCAGGAATAGGAAGTTGTTTGAGAGATCCATAGAGCTTGTGATATTGTAGCTTGGATTGCATACAAGTGATACAGGACTTGCAGAATTGTTGTACATCAGCATAAAAGCTGGGCCAAGAGTATCCATAGTAGACTAATTCCAGTGTTTTGTTTTGACCAAAATGTCTGGCAAGAATGTGATTATGATTGTACTGGAGAACACATGTGTGGAGATTACTAGCAGATGGTATATAAATTCTGTTATCAAGGAGAAGAAGACTGTTTGGGTCCATAGACCACCAGCTATCTGTGGGAATGTGTTTTGTCACAATTGGGTCATTAGGGAGAGCCAAAAGGATGTCTTGATATAGGGTATCCAGATCCATGATTGTAGCTGTGCAGAGAGAAGGGAAGAGGAGGACAGTAGCTTGTATGAAGGCCATAAGTTGTTCTTGAGTGAAGATAGGTTTGAAGCTGTGAGGGTTGACATCCCATTGTCTAGTGAGAGTGTCCAGTTTAGTACCAAGACAACCAGGGTAGAACCTGATGACAAGGTTGAACTAGAAAAGGTACTTGGACTACTGCACTTGCCTCTGGGTCAAGATCTTGGTAGTAGAAAAATACTCAAGGTTTTTATGATTTGTAATAACGTCGATGGGATAGGCCAGATCTTTCAAGTAGTGTCGCTAAATCTTGAAGGCTTCAAAGATGGCAAGCAATTTCTTGTCATGGATGTCATAGTTCAACTCTGCTACAGTGAAACTGTAGAAGTGAAAGATCACAAGATGAACTTCATTTTCTTCATTAACAATAGAGAATATTGCAGTGAGAGTGTAGTCCAAAGCATCAGTTTCCACAATGAGTTGAGCATTGGGAATCCAATAAGTGAGAATAGATGTAGAGGTAAATGCTTTCTTGAGAGAGTTGAAAGCATCTATACAGGAGAAGTTGAACTTCCAAGGAATGTCCTTCTGGGTGAGGTGTGTCAATGGAATGACAATGTCTGAGTGTTGTGGCAACCACTAGACTGAATTGTCCAATGATCTCACTAACGAGTAAAGTTCAAAGTAGGCTATGATGTGGGGATTCACAAGAGAACTCGACAAGGAGCCTCTTCTTAATTAAGGTCCTATTTATATAAATGGTTCATGGTCCATGCTACTAATAATTAAACCTGCCCTATAGTCTATGCTTCAACCTCATGCTCATCTCACTTCTTACTCAAGGCCACCATGCATACTCCATATGCCCTGACATCACCTTCTAGATTCTTCCACCAGGTTCTAGGCCTATGATGTCACATCATGTGACTGCAATGTCATGTGCCTCTTCATTGTCTAAAAGAAAAGAAAAAGAAAACAAAATTTCTATAAAGTCAGAAAATAAAAGAAAAAGGAAAATAAATATTATTCATGTCCAAAGCATCTCATAACACCGAGTAGTTGAAGATGAACCAGCAGTAAAAGTTTGTGAAGCCTAAGAAAGATTGAATGTCCTTGACTTTCTTAGGTTCTGACCAGTCTTGAATAATCTTTATTTTGTTGTCGGACATGGTAAGGCCAGAAGGAGAAAGGATATATCCCAGATATTCTACCAACTTGGAGTGGAATTCACATTTCTCTGCTTTGGCATAAAGACCAGCCTTGCGGAGATGCTTGAGTACTTCTTTTACATGCCGGTGATACTTGGACATGTTATTTGAGTAGATGAGTATATCATTCAGATAGATCACGACACAAACATCCAACAAGTCAGAGAAAATGTCGTTCATGAATCGCTGGAAGGCCACGAGAGCATTAGTAAGACCAAAAAGCATTACAGACCATTTAAATAATCCATAGCATGTCTGCAAGGCAGTCTTCCATTCATCACTGTCAGCGATGCGAACCAAATGGTAAGCATGGCAAAGATCTATCTTTGAGTAGACCTGAGCTTTGCGAGATAAGTCCAGTAGATTAGAGATGAGTGGGAGTGGATAATAATCCTTTTTAGAGATGCAGTTAAGACTGTGAAAGTCGACACAAAGACACAGTGAACCATCTTTCTTCTTAACAAATAAGACCAGTGCACCATGCAGAGATGAGGTTGGTCAGATGAAACCTGTGTTGAGATTTTCCTCAATGAATTCCTTCAGAGCCTCTTGTTCAGATGCTGACAGAGAGTATATAGGGCCAACTGGAGGTTGAGCACCTTCTTCCAGATTGATTTTGAGGTCATAAGAACAATGAGAAGAGAGAATTTCAGCTTTAGTTTGGCTGAAAATGTCGGCAAATTCATGATATTCAGAGGGAACGTTGGACATATCAGGAGTTTTTGCAAGTTTTGTGGAGTTGGCCTGAATATCCAAAGAACAAAGACAGAGTTTGAAATTGTGGGAGCCTAGAAGTTTTGATGTGCGCAAGAATGCTGCAGCATCAAAGATAGCAATGTTAGGTCACTTAGAGTTAGACACGGAGGTCTCAGATGTAGATATGGAAACCACGGAGTCCGATGATTGTAGAGGAGTGTCCAAAAAGGACAGAGATACCAATAGTATATTGGCCATGATGTGAGAAAGAGTAAGATTTTCCTACAAAGATGGACAGAAGTTTATTGACCCATTTACCCAGTCAATCAGTGGATTGTGTCAGGTGAGTCAGTTGTATCCAAGGACCAAGGAGCAGGAAGAATCAAGTGAAATGACATAGAAGTCCAGATTTATCACCAGTGGAAAATATTATGGGCAAGTTGGCAATTTCAGAGATGGTGTTGTTTGATAAACTATTAAACAAGCGGAGAGCAACCGGAGGAGTTGTGGATGTCTTCAGGTGGTGAGTAATCACAAATTTAGAGTCTACAAAGCAATGAGTAGACCTGGAGTTAACAAGAGCTCAAAACAGAATTTTATTAAGGTAATCCTGACCAAGAATCAAGGGAGAGATAAGGAAAACAAAGAGTGGATATATTGAGTTGGATCAGACTCATTGTTACACAAGGAAGTTCAACATGGCCCTCAGTCTGTACAGAGTCCTAGAGGTCGCTTTCTATTTTTCTGAGAGTTTTTTGGAAGCAGTTGCTAAAGTACCGCAGCTCTTGGGAGTGACCATGATCTGTTTCTTGGGACAGGAGTCCAGCTTGTGATCTTCTGCACTACAATAGAGGCATAGGTTGTTTTTGAGACACTTCTTGCACTTGTTACTAGTCAACTTGCTGTTGCTGGCCAGCTTAGAAGAGAAGTCTACCCACGGAGTATTAAGTTGTTTCTTGGAAGTGGGGAATAGAGATGATTTTGAGGAGATCTTGGCAGATAAGGCCGCTGGAGATGAGTTTGCCTTATTTTGGAAAGCCATAGTAAGACTAGAGGTAGAAGCTTTCTCTTGCTTCCAAAAGTGAGATTTGAGGGCCTCTTTTTCTGCCTGCTTTGTATGGTGGCATTTGTGGTCATGTTTCTAGTAGCAGTAATCAATAGTTATTACCAAAGTATACATATCCTGGAACAAGGTGGGTTTTCCTTGTTCCCAGGTAGAGATATGATCCTAGATCCAATTTGGGAGCCCCTAGTAATAGCAATAGCAGAGAACACTATTTCCCCAACCTAGTTGAGAGGCATAGCATATGAAGTCCATATTGTAAGTAAAATATTATCACCAGGCTTCATATAGAGATTGTCTAGTATGTTGGCTACTTTACTAGTGGGGTTCAAGAGACCAAAATGTCAATGTAGCTTGTCTACAAACAAGTTCCAGTTGGAGAGCCAGTCTTGTAGAATACTCTAGTCTTTCTGATTGAAGCCCACCTCAAACTAGTCCTGGACTACTCCAGTGAGATAGGTCATTGTAAAGTTGATTTTCATAATGTTCATGTTAAATTGTGCTGGATTAGCACAGAAATAGAAATGACACTAAAATAAAACAAGAAATTATTGAGCTTGTCAGGCTCAGTGCTACTAAAGATGTTGGGGATGTGGGCTTTAGTTCCCCTTGCATTATTATTAGGTCCAGGAGTCTAATTAGAATTAAGTGTGTTAGCAAGTTGGCCAAGTATGTCAGCTAGCTGTTCATTAGTATTATTGCTCTGATGGGGTTTTGACCATGAGTGAGTGGAGAAAGTAGGTCTATTAGCTGTTATATTAGTAATAGAATTAGTGATGGGAGCATCCTCTCAATTAGGATCATTGTCCATAGGGACAATACTTGGGCCAGAGACAGATGAAGCTATTTGGCCAGGATGGACAGTACTTGATGGAGACCTTGGAGATGAAGTTAATAAATTATAGCAAGAGAAAGCCATTTTGGACTTGAAGTACAAAATGTAAAGTTGAATTGCAGACAGAACTGTGACAGAGGATTTAGCAGATGGAGAACTGCTCAAAAGCAACTGCAAACTTGGAAGTCTGATAATACTGTCAGGTATGGTTCACACTGGGGTGAAAGTCCGCAAGATGGACTCAGAGTTGTGTAGACTTGTGGATATCTCCATCATAGAAGATGGAATACCTGGGTGGTTGCAGTACCGCTGTAAGATGTGTTGCAAAAAAGATGGCTACCATGAAAGGCGGGCTTGTATAATTGGAGATAATATTACTGTGGGAATGTAATTTCTGGATGGGTAGACTTGTATATATAACAAAGTAGTTACCTATCTCTTCCAATTCTTGAATATAATCTTAGTTACTGAATACTAATATTTAAGACATATAAGTATTCTATAGTTTCTTATCTTGAAAATCAACTAGTATAGTATACTGTTCTAGATGCTTATACTTAAAACTCCAACTTCTCTCATATTTTACTTTCTATTAGTATTTTCTTTCTAAACATGACTACTGTAATATACAGAGATGCAGCACATCTACTAAAGCCAAAGTCATCTAAAATCTACATCTATATATTATAAATAATATTCTCATATCTCTTCCAATATTATCTGTAATTTTTCCGTAGATAGTTTTCTCTTCTAGGTATGTTCCTTACCTAACATTTATGATCTTTGGGAAAACCTAAGTCTTTATTAATAAAATACTTAAATATTCCAATCTCTCAGATTAGCTTATTTCATGAGAAATGATAAGAACAGTATGACTAAAAGCATTCTTGATAGAAGTATCTAGTATATTAGTCTAGAAAGAAAAAGAGGTTACCTGTCATATCCCAAACTCCAAAACATGTCCAAGACATGTTTAACTTTAATATAACATCAAATCCCCATGGTTGATTGGCCATATTTGTGCCCAAAACTCCATTGGTGGTTTAGTACTTTATAATAGACTTAATTCTATCAAAAGTTTATAGTTATTTTGCTTTATTTGAGTCAAAATCTGTGATTATATTCATCTATTTTCATTGTCTAATTATCTCCTTCAAACTTTGCAAATTTACTCAGACTTTACATAGAGTTTTCCCCTCTCCAAATCTGAACTCCTATATAGTGTTTTACTAATAAAACACTCACTCAGAGATCTGTTTTAGTTACTTCTTTTGTTATACTATGTATTTAAGGCTAGTGACCACTTTGTAATAGCTAGCCTGATAATTGGCTAAAGTTGACACTAAATCTCCAGTGTTAATGGTGATATGCTTTACTTCTCTTCTTATTACTTCTTACAAGACCATCCTCTGAAATTGCAACCACATAGCTTTAGGAGGTATAACACATAAGTTAAGGCCAAGGTCATTCCAACAAGTCTGTATCACTAAGCTTATTGCATAGAGTTTCTACACTCTGTGTATGTCTAAGCTAACTTTATGGACTTTCACCTTTAAGTAAAAACTGTGCCTAACATTACCATTAGTAATTTCTTATGTTATTTTTAACTATAGTTCAGAGTTTGTTTCAAAATTATTTTGTTTTTAAGCACAACTCTAGACATACATCTTTACTTCACTTCAGGTTACTATCCTGAAGGTAATAGATAGACAGAATATACAAATTAAACTTGAAAGCAATATTTTTACATATATTGTAACTATTAGTAAAATAACTAGTCTAAACTCTTATCTTTTGTGGAGTTTTCTTATAATAATGCTCTTAGTACTACCACTGGCATTCTTCCATTTTTTGCTAATAAGAATTATCATCCCAGTATTTCAGTGTATCTTCAATGTAATATTACTTTTTTATAAGCCTATAATTTTGCCATCAATCTTAAATAGTGATGTCACAGAACACTATTCCCCTAATGGATTACAGAATATCCTTAAATCTAAGATTTCTATAACTCAACAATATTACCAAAGTATTAGGCACAGTTCACACTTGAGGGCAAAAGTCTATAGGATTGCATTGGAGTTTTATACTAAGTATAAAAATTTGTATAAAGAGTGTAGAGTTACAAACTTTGTGAATAACCTTAACTTTAGCTTATATATATTGTGCTATCTATATACTACAGGGTTGTAACTTTAGAAGAATGAACATAGTTCAAGAGAGTGAGTTATGATAAAAAGTGTATCACTATAAACACTGAATTTTAGTATTTAATAATGTTTTTCATTGTTATTGTCAATTATTAAACTGAAGATTACAATGTATCTACTAGTCCTTAAATACAAATAAAAGAAAAAACTCAGATATTTCATAGTATAGCTTTGAGTGAATATTCTAGCAATAAGATACTAACAGAAATTTGGAACAGAAGAACTCTGCTGTAGAAGGCTGAATACTCATGGAATTTGAACAGAGATAACACTGCTATAAAAGATAGATTGTGAGTAGAAATGTTGTAAGAGAATAACACTACTATAAAAGACAAGTTGTGAATGGAACCTTATAGACTAATGATACTACTATGAAAGACAGGTTATTTTGTGGGTTAGACTTAGCATATAACACACTGATGTATAGCAGTTTTTAACCTTTGATTTCAAAGTAGGTAATAAGGTCTTCATGAAAGCTTAATTCTTTAGGACTATCTAGCTTTACAAAAGGCTTGATAAAAATCTAGTCTTTCATGTTTTCATGCTTGATCTAGCTATCTTCAACACATTTTCTGAAAGAACTCAACCTGCTCCAGCATTAGTTATTATTAACAGAAAATCCAAGTATAAAATCTTAGAAATTGTAGACTTCAAAATCAACTAAAAAAGGACCTGCAAGCTTCTTTACAAAGTCATTTGGCTAGAGTATGAAGACACCAAGAATAAATTTGAATAGCTCTCTATTACTGAACTTACTCATATTATAAACTTGGTCACTGATTTCTATTCCATTAAGTCTAGCCCTTTACCTTTTTTTTGTAGCCAAGTCCAAATCTTAACTTCTACATACTTTTAATATTCTTATAAATAGAGATACATCACTTCTTAATAGTAATACACTCTACACAAATCAGAGATCTGCTATAAAAAAGAGAATTAGTAAAATGATTTTAGGAGTTTTCTCTCCTATCTTTACTATTCAATTTTTACAGATCTTTTTTGCCTATTTTATTTTAATCTTCTTTAATGGCTGCATGTCATATACTATCTAACTATATTTGATATTTGTTTTAAATAATGCTATCTTATCTGTACTCTTTCATCCTCTTTCAATACAAATATACTTCATTCCAATCATTTATCAATCTAAGAACAAAAGTCTCTCCATTCTATACCAATCTCATAGAGCTCTAAATAATAACTACTATGGTGCTCAACAATCTAGAGTATATATAGTAGTCTTATTATTAGAAAATACACTTTCTGTATTTAAGAACATTAACCATCATATGTAGTTTCTTAGTTTGATAATCAACTTAGATTTGATGCCACACTTGTCTTAAGTTTTTATTCAAACTCTTTCCTTTCAAAATATAACTATGTGACAAAGTTAAGCTAGATATAATGTTTTCTATTGAAGCTAAGATCATTTATCTGCATAGTATCACTTTTGAGCCCACTTTTACTTCTATTACTATTAAGTCATCTTATCTATTCTGTCTTTCATACTATATTTTTAGATATTTCTAACAAGTGTGAATTGCTCTTAATATTGCAGCAGAACCTTTTCTTTTAAGAAGATTTTTATAACTTTCTTGCTTCTTTTTTTGCTTATTATAAAAATCTCATGCTTTTCATTATATTAGATTCTCTCTCTAATACTACCAGCTAAAATGTCTCTAACTCTTTTTCCTACTGCTAAAATGTTTCTTTCTCTGTATAGATTTTTTTCTTCTTTTTATACTGTTTTTATTTAGTCTCTTTTCCTACTTTGATCTCTACTACTAAGTAAGTTTTCTTAATTGTCTTGATTTCATGTCATATTTTTACTATCTTTTCAGTATACTGTTGTTTGAGTTTTTTCTTTTGTATTAACTTACAAGATAATTATATATTCTCTAAGTAAACTTAATAGAACTTCAAAGACTCAGTCCTATAAAGAAAATATTGTCATATATTAAAGTTTAACTCTATAAATAATCTATTTTCTATAGTAATGTTATAACTCTATAAGTACCTAGTCTTCCATAGTAAAAATTACTCTTATTCCAAACTCTGTACTTAGTCAGTATATTTCTGTAGATTAATTCAATTATAGTATTACTTAAGTTTCCAAGTGTTTTAGACACTTATTTCTGTATTTAAGGACTGATAAATACTTTATATAAATCTTTAGTTTAATAATTAACCATAGTTTGACTTCTATAGTTCTTGCTACTATTATATCAGAGTTATGAACAAGAGACTTTATTTTATTTTTCTTATTTTTTATTTTATTTTTAAATTTATTTCCTATTTTAATTTATTTTAACTTAGGGTTAGGATTTTGGCATAATATCACTATCATATAACAAAGAGAGGGTTATAAAAGGTTCTGGAATATATAACATGGCAATAATATATTGATCTTATAGAAAGCATATGTACTTTAGAGTAGGATAGTTGTAGTATATATACAGATCATAATCTGTAGTATATAGACTAGTTTGTACTTATAACTCTATTAAGTTCTCTTGTAATTAACTCAATCTAAAATTATTCTTTTATCTGAACCCTTGGACTTAAGATCTTAATATATTAACACTAAACCTAATTATTAAGGTGATATACTTCTTTTATTAGAACTTTTTTTTCTTGAACTCTATTTTAACCTCTGAAGTTGTGACTAAGTGATATATAGACAACATAGTATATTATTATGGCAAGTATTAACCAAAATAGCCAACAGCATACTAAATAATCTTATACTATAAAGAGTATCACAAAATGAACTACTCACTTACTTGTGATATCTGAATCTTGGGTGTACTTTTAGAGGTTTAGGAGTAATTTAGAAGTTCAATAATAATATTAATAATGAAAAAATAATAATTGATATTGTTAAGTCTGAGGTTTAATTCTTAGATATAGAAGTATTTATATAATACTATCAATAAATGTAGCAGTTTGTTTACTCTGAGTCTGGATCATATTTCTTAGAATTACCTTAAAGAGATAGTAGGTAATGCTAAGTGTATTGCTAATATTGTTAATATAGTGAACTCATATATTGATCTTGGCTATTGGCCTTCTCATTTCAAGAAGTTATCATCAATCATTATTCCAAAGCCTAACAAACTATTGTATGATACTCCCAAAACATTTTGTTCCATTATTTTTCTTAATATATTAGAAAAGCTAATCAAGAAAGCAATAAGCAGTAGCATTTAAATTAATTTCATTGCTGCCAACTTCATCCATCCAAACTAAATAGAAGGCATGTAGTACACTTGAACCCTTATATTTTATTTTGATTTTCTTCTATTTTCTTTGATTTGATTTATCTTTATCTTTTCTTTTCTTTTTCTTTTATTTCTTGGACAATGAAGAGGCATATAACTGTAGTTACATGACATGTCACATGACATTATATTATAGACCTAGGATCCAGAAGAAGGTCCTGGAAGAATGATATTAAGGTATATATCAATAGTATGTTCACTTCATAATATACATATTGTATACTCACAGTAGGTACATAGATATCAGAGTAAGGTTGTTCTCTTGTAATCTCCATAAGATATTTTGTTTCTGAGTTTGCTTAAGTAGTCTATTGGTTGTCTTAACTAGTAGTTATCACAACAAGATATTAAGCAACAACTGATAATAGATGCTGGTATTTACTTAACTTATCTTATACAAGTAGAATGGATAAAAGGCCTTCACACAAGCACTCTTGCATTTAATATTGTGCAATTCTTCTCTTCCTTAAATTATCAACTTCTTCCAATAATTCTAAACAAAGTGGGTTTTTTTTTAAATCACCAATTTATTACATGGGGCGCAGTGGCAGGCCATGGTAGCTACTTTCATAACTACTTACGGTAGAAGCAAGCATACATGAGGAGGAAAAGAATAAAGAAAAAGAAAGGAGGAAAGAAAGAAAAAAAAAGAGAACTAATTGAAAAAAAGAAAAGAGAAGGAAACAAAGTAATGTGAGATATAACTAACTATAAGACCTGCTTACACTAGTAGAGTTAGTATTGTTAAGAAAAGCAAACACATTAGAGTCAGTTTTCAAGAACATGACAAAATGGCTAAGCGAGTCTCTTCTTGGATTCCAATAGCCGTTGAATCTGCTACAATCATGGAGAATGTGTCTCCTTGATTCGATGGGATACATACTACATAGGCACTTGAATTCTTCTCTAGGGAAGAATCTAAGCCTATACTCTCTAATAAGAGCATGATTAGTTATTGCTCCCATTGCACATGCACATAATGTGTTTGATTGTCCAAATGCCTGAAGCTAAGGCCCCTCTTTGATGTAAGATGGTTCAATATCATTTGAGTTGTCATCAAGTAAGTTAAGAAATTGCTTTCCCTTGCCATCCAATGCTTGAAACATCATCTTCCAGATGTTAGATATATTGTCGCACTCCGATTTCTTGCTGTAATCCCATAATGTTTTGCTAGGGTAAGAAAGAGTGGGATAGAAGGCTTTCATCTTTAAGTCAACAGCCTTGTAAAGATGCCAATTGAGACGACTTGGGCATTCCCAGAACTCGATCGAGTTGTTTGGGTCTTTAGAAAAGAAAAAGCATAGATTTTCCAATATAGCTACTAATTGGATTTGAAACAGATGGGAGGAAGGGTCGAATATTTTCTTAGCAGCATGAATGGAGTCGGTAATGATGACAATCTTGGAGACATTAGTTCTAGCTGTAGCTTGGTTGATGCTACATCTAATAGTGAACATCTTGGCTTCTGTACTTGTGACAAATGCAGTGTGATAGAGAGTCTTGATGAGAGGCTGATTGGAAATATGTGTATGTGAGATAGATGTAGTGATGTCATTTTTGATACTAGTATCTGATGCTACAATGGCTATGGATTGAGAGGAGGAAGCTTCAATAACTATAGAGTCAAGTTGATGAATATAAGTTTTGTTGCTTTTCCCTTTCATACAAAAATTGAAAAAAATTCTATCAGAAAAAGTGTTAATGATTCGAGAACTAGGAGCAAGTTCTAAATGAATAGGCAAAAATGCCAGAAATAGGCCATGAGACCTATTGTTAGTATCAACTAGATGACCTTTGATTTTCTTCCTTTGATGATCAGTGATGTTGGCTAGGGAAGAGGGGTGGTGTTATTCAGTGACCTGAAGGAAGAATTCATAAGTGAGCAGATGATATGATTTGGTAGAAGAGCCAAAGCTCACAGTTGCACTCTGCCTCCGAGTTTCTAGAGATATAGCTTGATGGGAATGAGACCAGTGATTGCCTCAATTCCTTCATGCGGAGATGTTTTGAATGCTCCTAGTATCCAGATTGCTGCCCTTCTTTATATCTTTTCTAGGACCTTAAGCAGGTACAATAGTGGTGCATGGTGATAAAACCAAAGTTGAAAGCCATATAGGACTATTGGAAGAACACAACATCTATATAGTAAGCATTTTTGTAGAGGAGTGATACTGTGAGATGAGTTTCCTAGCAGTTTCATACACTTGACTGATGATAACACCTTGTTGGAATAATAATCAACGTGCTGATAGAAGGTTAATTTCCTGTCAAAGATGAACCTTAGATATTTTCATGAGCTCTTTGGTGTAAGAATAGGACCTTCTAGGGGCAATAGATTGAGAGAGGGAGGGTTAAACAGACTTTGTGACCTAGAAAAGTGAAATACTTCAGTTTTCGAATGTTCTACAACAAGTCCAAACTTGTCTAGCAAATTAGTCATGATATTGTAACTACAGAAAAGACAAGAGTTAGATGTGTCGAAAGACTTGTTCTGAGAAATAAAAAGTCCATCATCTACAAAAGAGATGATAGAAATGGGAATTTTTAAGTTTTTTAGATGTTTTTCTAGAATATATAAGAAGGGAGAAAGATATAGAGCTAACAAAATAGGAGAAAGGGTGGATCCCTAACCTACTCCTACATTTATGTTAAAGATTGGTGACAAAAAACTGTTCCACTTGTAGCTGGTCTTTCTATCAATTAGATAGTTGCTGAAGAAATTGACAACCCGACTGTTGAGCCCCACTTTATGAATGACCCTAGTAAGGAAACGATGATTTAGGGAGGGGAAGAATTATGTGATACCAAAAGTGAGAGTGCTAGTCAAGTGGTTTCTTATCCAACCCAATTGAATAATATGCATGAGGGCAACACCCATGTCAGTGGTCAATTTGAACTTCAGGCCCCCCAATTGACTAGGATGGATAAAGTCGTTGTTGACAACATGAAACTGTAATCTCTTTCCTATGACTTTTTTGATCAGTTTCTCTAAAGTATTGAGCAATACAATTGGATGGAAAGACTTAGGCAAATCATATGACAGTTTATTAGGTTTGGGAATGATAACTGTTAACGATAACTTGAAGTGATTTGGCCAATATCTCAAGTCAATGCACATATTAGCAATTTTGATGACTCTAGTGATACAGACTTTGTCACTCAGGATGAATTTGAGATGTTTCCATGATAGTTTATCTGGACTGGGGGTTGATGAGTTGTTACAACTTCCTAGTGCAATATTAAATTCTTCCTTAAAGAAAGGAGCCTATGTAGACATTTGCTTATTTTTAATTTCATCCAGAATGTTAGTGTTGACTTGGTGATGGAGCACTATGTTGAAGGAGGAGTAGAGAGTATTCCACAAGCTATCTAAGGAGAGATATAGCTGATTGTCATATTTGATAGCTTCCATAGCTGAAAGTTTGCACTTGTTAACTCAGTTCATGAGTTTCCAAGGTCCATAGCTCTTGTTGGTGACCTCCTGAATTTTGGAATCAAAAAAAAGCTCTTTTGGTGGTCTTGACAATACTCTTGAATGATTTCCAATATTCAAAGCTTCTAGATTCTCTGTAAGTGTTGAGAGATCACCTACAATCTTCATTCCACCATATCTTGGAATGCTTTGTGATCTTGACTCTTCTAGCATTGGAATTCCATGCTTGTTTGATACTAGTTGCTAGCTTGTCAATGATCTGTTCAAGTGATTCACGATCTATGAGGTTTGTAGTGTCAAGCGACTTGAAGACACAAATAACTTCTTTGATGAACTTCTCTTCTTGTTTGCTATTCTTTGATAAAGAAAGTTTGGTATTCATCACATGTTCTTCCTCGATGGTGATAGTGATGATGAAGAAGGCATAGTTAGAGGTAAGTCTCCAAGATAGATGAATAACATGACAATTAAGTTTTCTTGAATTGCTACAGAGGAATATAAGATCTAACACTGAGTCCGATATGCCAGGTGTGTCCAAATATCTAGTAGGGATAGGGTTAATAGGAATTGATAGTTCTAAGTTAAACAAATCCACTAGAATAAATAGATCATTGCTAATCAAGTAATGATGAGGAAAAGAAGGGTCCCACAGGCTATCTCTAATGTTGAAATCACCTGTCATAATAATTAAATTATCAATATTTACCTTAGTATCCTTGAGATACTTTAAGGTGGAATGAAAAGTGTCAGAGTAAATGTTCATGATGAAGAAACAAACATTGTTAGAAAAGAAAGAAATTAAAAGAATGTCCTTGTGATTAATAATATCTCTGTGAAGGGAAAATCAAAGATGAGAAAGTCTGCTGTTTATGTAGGCCATAACTCTTGGGTAGTCAGATTGATTGGTAGAAGGCCTAGTGAAAGATAGCTAGTTAGGGTGGTGAGAAGCCCCAACTAGTACTTCTTCTTCACTAGATGCTAAACTTGGGATCAATTGAATAGCGGACCAGAGCAGTTCTTGAATGAGGATAATATTGAAGTGATTATGAGTTTCAAGAATGAAGTTGACAATTAAGGAATTCTTGCGAACATTCTGGGAAAAAATATTGAGTTTGTTCACAATCATTGTTTTGTGTTCTTGTTCCCAACCAAACGAATTGACTTGATTCTGTTTTCACAGATCTCTGAATACTTCTTTTGATGCCACTCTTTGTTAAATTGGTTCTTCCAGAACAGACAAGTTATCAAATCTGCTTGATGCTCTCTTCAACAATTGGTATATTTAAAGATATATAGACATGGTTCATCTTTTTTGGTTTCAAGGTGTGGGGGATTAATTTTGTTGTTTGCTTTGCAGCACCAATCAAATTTATGGTGATTCTCTAACTTGTGAGGTCCATTGTACTTTATGCATTTCAAGCCTTGAATTCTGCAAGAGAAAGTCGAATGATCCCATTTCCAACAGTTTTTACACTGAGGAATACCAGAGTTTATATTAACCATTCTAACTGTCGCAATATACCTTCTGACATTGAAACACCTATTAATAAGGCTTTTAGCCTTGACTCCACTCTGGGCATCCCAAATGTCAATCCATACGATCACCATATCAGACTTGGGAGATACTTTGATCACCCTTGGTTTGGAGACAAGGGTAATGTTGTCGAAGATTTGACTTTGCTTAATGATAACTTCAATATCTTTTGATGAGAGATGTTCTTGTGAGTTGTAGCTTCCATGTGGATAATACAGGATGCCAATGATCTTGAGGTACGATTTAGATTAAGATAACTGAGAAGTTTTGACCTGGGTAGAGTCAATGTTTTCCAAGTTTTTAATATAATTTTCAATGGTTAAAAGATCAGAATTGAGCAAAACTTTGTTGGTAACAACCATTATACCAAGTGGATCAGAACAAATGAAGTCTACCAAGACTTCAGACTTAGCATTTCTCAAATTCCTGTTGAGGTTAGCAACATGAATTGAAGAATTCTTCATAAACCTGTCAATATTATCTTTCACCATATAAATAATTATCTGCTTCCTGGAAGGACCTTTAGTTGTTATTTGGATGCGAGGCTTAGGCTTGGAAGGTTCTTTAACAATGTTGTTGATCTGGTCAATCTTTTTGGCACCAACAGACAGAAATATTTCTTTAATCTTGATTACATCTGCCATGCTCACATTCTGTTTAGATGCCTGAGCATAAGACTTGGATTTGTTAGCTGCTGAATTGATCAATTTGCTACTCTTGAAGAACTTAGAAATTTCATTGACCTCTTTAGGAGTTTTGGCAGGAATGGAAGGGGAAAGCCTTTTGATATTAGCTAGAGATGGACCATTCTTTTCCTTGTTAGTCTTTTGGGAAGTTGGTTGCATCTTGGGGATGAATTTTGACGCAATTTTCCTCCTTAATGATATGGAATTGTTATCAGTGTACAGCGCATCCCAATTAGCTTCGTAGACAGAGAAAATGAAATTCCATACTGCCTCTCCTATATCTTTGAAGTCATCTAAGTTGTTGGCCTTTGACGACTCTATTTGCTTGTTAGTGATGTATTTGGTCATGAATCTTAAGGAGTCCTTGATATTCTTGACATCTGAACCCAGGTGTTCAATCAAGCCATGGAGTGAAATCAGGTGAAAGTTGCCATCCCAAATTTCAGGGTTAGCAGGTGCGTTTGGATTGTATGGAAGGGGAATGTTGATGAATGCGCTCTCCTTGTTTTGCACAGTCAACTCTCATATAGTGGTAGAATCAGGGACCTTTTTAGGACCACGTTGTAAATGGTTAATGTTGGTGAGTTTGCCTTGCAAAGACAATGTGTCTTTAGAGTTCTCAGCTGCTGCCCTGAGACAAATTTCCCTCTCTTGAGATGCTTCATAGGACAACTTGGAGGGAGTGTTGTCGATGTAATTGACATCCATACTGTTGTTTTCTTTCATTCTTTGGTGGTATAGCTTTGAAGATGTCATAGAGATCATGGAATTATCCCTAGAGCTGTGTAAGCTACGTGAGTGATTTCTACCCCTCACCTCATCATAATTGTCAGGAGATTTTTATTATGAGCTAAGGTCCTTAGGGTTGGACAATAGAACAACTCTTGTATTGAGTAACACAAGAGAACTCGATAGAGATACCTTTACAAAGTAGTCTACCTTATATACTACTACCCATGGTCTGTGCTTACTACTGTGCACCCTATCCTAATTGACCATGTGTAGAACATGAGGCTAACATATGTTATCCATGTTGTATGACGTCACTTGTTTTAGATCCTTCTACTAAGTTTTCCTACATCTTATGATCTGTCTTGTGACTACGCCATCAGATTGTGACTGATCAACCCTAACCCTAGATATTCTAAAAATAGAAAATAGAAAATAAAAATAAAAATAAAAATAAAAAATGAAAGGAAAAATAAAATAAATCAAGTCCACCTTCTTTGATCTTGATAATTTTTCTTTCAGAATATCCATCCCTGTGTTGCTGAATAGATTCACAGTTGGTAAATTGTTGGTTTGAGAAGGAAAGAAGCTAGTAGAAGAATTGAAAAAAGGTTTATTTGCTAATTCTCTATTAGACACTACCATGTAAGATGGTGGTGTGAGAGAAAGAAGTGATGGAACAAAGTGGGTTTTGATTTCCTGATTTTTCTCTAGTTATTTAATTAATAGACAGACTCAATATATATTAAACTATTTCATATCTTCTTTCTTCAAAGCTGATGTAAGTATAGGACAGAGATTTATACTTTCTTCTATTCTTTCAGCTTTTTATATTGCTTTTATTTTTCATATATTTAAAAAAAGAACTAAAAATCTCTTAACTCCTATTCTAGTCTCAATTCTTTTATTTGTTGATAACAGACTTTTTGTTTTTCAGGAGAAGAGTTATAAAAAATTTAATACAACTCTCTTTTATAGTTATAATATCATTTCTTCTCTCTTCAATCACTTTTGAACATGACAAATCAAAAGTCTTCTATTTCTCAAGATCAACAAAAAATATCAATCTACCTCTACTAGATTTGAGACCTTCAGAAGGTTTTTCACTCAAACTAAAAGATATATAGTAATATCTAGTGTTTTTCTTTGACAAGAAACTCTCTTTTCATCAACACATTCACTATTATGTCAATAAAGCATTATCTACAATCAAAGATATAAAGATGCTAGACAACTCTATGAGAGGATTATCTCCAACATACAAATGACTATTATTGTCATATCCCAAACTCCGAAACATGTTTGACTTCAATACAACATCAAATTCCCATGGTTATTTGGCCTTATTTGTGCCCAAAACTCTGTTGGTAGTTTGGTACTTTATAATAAACTTAATTCCACCAAAATTCCGCAGTTATTTTACTTTATTTGAGTCAAAATCCATAGTCATATTCATTTGTATCCATTGCTCAATTATCTTCAAACTCTGCAAATTTACTTAGACTTTACATAGAGTTTTCCCCTCTCCAAATCTGAACTCCTATGTAGTGTTTTACTAATAAAACACTCACTCAGAGATCTGTTTTAGTTACTCCTTTTGTTATATTATGCATTTAAGGCTAGTGATCACTTTGTAATAGCTAGCCTGATAATTGACTAAAGTTGATGCTAAATCTCCAATGTCAATAGTGACGCACTTTACTTCTCTCTTTACGATTCCTTACAAGATCTTATCTTCAAGTAGTGTTTCTTCCTAAGCAATATGTTATGACTTTAAGACTTTATATAAGATCAAAAGACAACTCTTGTATTTGAATAATACAAGAAAACTCAATAGAGTTCTAGTTATTAAGTGTTTATCTTATATATTTGGTTCATGGTTCATGTTACACTAACCTAACCTACCCTAAAGAAACATGTGTAGTATATACTATTAATATATGGTATGATATTATTGTTTCTAAATCTTTCTATATTTTTTTGTATACCATATGATTATGTGACTGTGACTGATATGTGACAATTTGTGACATTATATTACTTCTAATTCTAAGTTTAAAAATAAAATAAATAAAAAATGAAAATAAGAAAGAAAATGAAAATAATTAAAGTCTACTATTTTTAATTCTGATAATTTTATCTCTAAATAACATTTGAAGATTAAAAGTCCCATAGTGAATACAAACAATCATTTAAATGAAATATTTCTAGCTTTTGACAGTCTAAATAGAGAATTGTCTCTTGATTTTCATTTTATAGACACTTTCTCTAATTGTTTTTCTTTTTATTTAGTTAGCCAAAAAGATACCAATGCAAAAATTGCTTATTGAAACAAACTCAAGAACATCTATAAAGATTCCTCTATTAACCAAGACACTATATTTATTATATCTAATATGAGTATTAAAAACAGTATTGCTACTTTAGTCTCATACACAAAGAGAACATGAAATCATTACCAAAACTGTTCATCAGACAATGAATATATTATTAACTAAAGCTGAACTTTTTGCTATCAGATGTGGTATTTGTCAAGTGCAAGGCATTACAAGTATTGTTATTCATATAGCTAAGTATATCTTTGATATTGTCACAAACTTCATTCAGTTTACATCTCCACAACTAGTGGACTGATTTTCACAAACTAAGTTACACTGTAAAGCCCAAAATGAGGGCTATCTGCACATATGTGGAATGTACAAAAGTGACAACAAACAACCAAGATATCAGGTCATCAGTAACTGTAAAATCTTTGTTTGCTAATATATCATGAACAACTAGACAGATTTGCACAATCAAACTTGTATTGGAAAGTGCTTATTAAACTGTTTCCAATGATATATGGTATATCTTATAACAATAAGTATTCATAAAGATACAAGCATATCAATGTAGTGACATAATTAGTTACCTTCTAAAATTAGCCTGACAGCTCCCATCAGGTATGAGTTTTGATCATGTGATGGCAACAGCTTATATATGGACCATCACTCTTTTCTTTATTCTTTATTATCTATATTGATCTTAATCATTATTATTATCATTATTGAACTTCTAAATCACTCCTAAACCTCTGTGAGTACACCCAAGGTTCAGATATTACAAATAAGTGAGTAATTCATTTTGTGATAGATATATCTATTCATTCTTACTAATTACATGCTATTGCCATATCCAGCAATCTAAGAAAGTTCTTTAATAAGAATGATAATAACTTAATTTCATTCTGGAATTATTCTAGTAACAATAAATGGCCTTCTTATTTACTGGTTGATAAAGAGTCAAAATGTTATAAGATAAATTCTATTCTATCTAGCAAAACATTATGGAAGTTCAGTAAAAGAAAAGAATACAATTCTATTGTCAAGAAGTGGCAGATATATTTCCAAGCATCCAACTATAAGAGAAAATATTTTCTTCATCTAAACAATGACAATAATTAACCTATTTATTTTACTTATTCTAAAGATAGTGCTTAATTGAAACACTTTGGCCTCTCTAACTCATTGTATGCATATATTACTAGACTGATTACAAATCATGCTCTTATTTAAAAATATAAGCTAAGATTTTTTCCTAACAAGCCTTTCATATGCCCATGTAGCAACTCTTCTATCGAGATAAGATATTAGATATAGTTTACACTAAAAAGCAAAAGTCTATAAGGTTAGCTTGAAGATATGTAGAATATATAAAACTTCTTATTAGGAGCTCAATAATATAGACTTTTGTTAGAATATCCCTTGCTTCAGCTTATGTACTATGCTATTTGTCTATCATGCAGTCATAATTTCAGAGAATTAGACAAAGTCTGAAGAGAGAGTAAGTACTAATGTTGATGTGTTACTATTGAACACTGGGAATTGAGTTTATTTTCATTGATTATCAGACTAGCAAATTATAGTATAACTACTAGTCTTATATACAAGTTAGATTTCTAGAAGATGCTAGAGATTTTAGTACATTGTTTTGAGCAGAGGTTTTAGTGATGAAACACTGAAAAAGATTGGATAGGGAAACTCTGCCATGAAAGATCAAATTATATGGAAGTATCTTTATTATAGAAGACCAAATACCTAAATTGTTGTATTATTGCTATGGAAATATGTTTTCAGAATAGGTGGACTTGACATATGATATAAGAACACATATTCTACATAAGTGTATATGATATATAAAGCCATAGAATTCTAAATAGGAGTCCTTCAAAGATATTCTTACTTTTCATGAGTTCAATTAGAGAGCATTTTACTTCTAAGAAGATATTACATAGTATTAGTTATCTACTAAACTTGATATTCTACCTAGTATAGTTTTATATCTCCTATATTTTTTTTCTTTATTTAAGTAATTATATTGTATAGTTACTATGGTATATCATCATTTTTTTTAAGTCAACAATTTATTACACAGGTGTTATGAACTTAAGACCTTAGAGTTGGTCAAAAAAAAGAACCTTGTATAGAGATTACACAAGAGAACTCAATAGAGAACTCTTTACAGGATTGTTTACCTTTTATACTAAAGGTACATGATCTGTGCTATGTACTCCTAGCCTACCCTCAACAGCCATGTATATATCTCAAGGCCAACATGTATTGTACACATTGTATGACATCATCCTTCTAGTCTCTTCTATGCCTTTCTTTCTGTGTTATATGATTAATCCTAACCCTAAGTTTTATAAATAGAAAACTATGAAAATAAATAAATCTAAAATAAAATAAAATAAGAAAGAAAATGAGAGAAACTAAGTCCATACTTTTCATTCTTGACAACAGAGTATAATAACAGTCTGTGCCTACAGAAGGAATTATGTATGGAGTATCAATATCCTAACCTTTTTATGCAGTTATTCAACACAAAGAACTACTAAGGAATTGAACTCATAATCTCAAGTAGGTTTGAGGTAGGCATAATACATATAGACAGAGGGCTCTTCTATTATGCCATCTCTCTCTCATGGCTTATCATCATATCTTATATAATAAATTGTTAATTTTATTAAAATCTAGTGAAGCTGTTATCTATCATAGCAATTTTTTTTTAAGTTAACAATTTATTACACAGGGCACAATGGCAGTCTATGCCTATAGGAGAAATTATGTATGGAATATCAATACCCTAACCTTTTTATGCAGTTACCCAACACAAAGGACTACTAAGGAATTGAAACCATAACCTCAAGTAGATTTGAGATAGACATAATACACATAGACTTATGTCTATTATAGTAAATATCAGGCTAATTTTAAAAGATAATTAATTATATTATTATATTAATATGCTTGTATCTATATGAATACTAATATTTATTAATATATAATATATTATTAGAAACTGTTTGATAAGTACTTTCCAATGTAAGTTTAATCATGAGAATTTTTTTTTGAAATTAATAGTTTATATTATAGAATGTAGTAATAGTCTATATATGTTAAGAACATTGAGAATGGACTTCAATCTTTATTTTTCTTTTCATTCTATTTACTTGTCTTTTTCATTTCTCATCTATTTTCTATTTGTAGAACTAGGGTTAGGGTTTAGTGACAAGGATCACATAACACAGTCACAAGTCACATGATGAACAGAAGGATGTAGAAGGTTCTTGAAGGATGATGTCATACCATGTGTTGAGCACATGTTGACCTTATGGTATACACATGGCTGTTTAGGGTAGGTTAGAAATAGCTAGCACGGACCATGGGTCCTAGGTATATAAGGTAGACTATCTTGTACAGAGCTCTCTATCGAGTTCTCT
>Ga0157364_1000370_pt1 | contig 28790 bp, 26 predicted proteins | sample AttsexASBM2_FD_111476 | JGI IMG/M metagenome (GOLD analysis project Ga0157364, IMG submission 111476) | Fungus gardens microbial communities from leaf cutter ant in Ribeirão Preto, State of São Paulo, Brazil - Atta sexdens ASBM2 | ecosystem: Host-associated > Fungi > Mycelium > Unclassified ... | reverse complement strand
TAATATATATCCATATATTATTTATCCTGGTTTAACATTGTGAATAAGAATAAAATGATACATAGATATACTCGAGTGAAGACAACCTGGATGTCGCGCATCGCGCTGATACAAAAGCCATTATGCCTTTGGCACACCGTGATGTTCGTCGCGCGCGACACGCGATATCCAATGAGTGTATAGCTTTACGGATGTTCTCATTCTAAAGGTATACTCTCATTGCTTATCGCATGTCGCACGCGACAAACATCGCGCTGTGCCGGAGCCATTTCAGGTTTGTTCGCGTCGCATGCTCCAATATGCTCCTATTATGGCTCCTACTCAGGCTGCGTTTCTTAGCAGCATAGTCTACAATGGGCAGTAGCAGTAATGAATTATGGAGGATTAACTAACTATAGTTAAATGTGAAAAAAATAATCAACTATGATTGGTCGATTTCTACGTCTCCTTAATCAATTACTGTTACTGCTCATTGTAGACCATGCTCATAATGCTCGCGAGCATCTTTGTTTAACATTTGATAAACGACAAGAATGAAATGATTTCACGACTCTGAGCGCAAGTTGAACGCAGTCTTAAAATGCATTTTCATAAGCTGCTCAAACTGATCGTTTCAGTGACAAAAAAAATTACGTGACGACTTTTGTCACAAAACTATTAGGGGCTCCGCACAATAAAAGAAACAGGGAAAAAGAATAGAGAATTTCAACCTATCAGAAATCATGTATTGTGGAATACACAGTTTCTGCTCCGGTATACTAGTGCGATATTCATCGCGCGCGACACGCGATATCCAATGACAGTACCTTTCGAATGAAAACATCAGTAAAGTTATATACTCATTGGATATCGTGTGTCACGCGCGACGAACATCGTGTGTCAAAGCCATTATTCACTTCAACGAATTCGTTGGATTGTGATGTGAATAAATCTAATGAGTTTTGCGAGGAATTTTGACAGAGTGAAAAAAAGATAAAAAGAGAAAAAAATTTAGATGGTAACCGTGGCAATGCTAGATAACTTACTTATTTTACGCATGCGTACTCGATTTTGGCTGACATTAATATCAAAGGTGCTGACAGAGAATTGCGCTATTATATATACTGCGGTTAGGCCTCAAGCGGGTAAGATATGTTATTTATTTTTTTGTTTGACGGCGTAGCTATCCCGAACCAATAAACATTAGTCTATACCTTAAAGTCTACATAACAGATTTTCTAATTTTAACAACTACTTTTCCTGCTGAACGGAGCAATTTTGTTATGAATGATATGATCAGAAAAGAACTAGGAGTATCGAAAAACTAAACTACCGATCACGTCTAACAGAATTTCCGTGACTGTAGCGCCTGAATTATAGATTTGTTCGCGTCTTAGAACATACATAAATGGAAGGGAAATAGAGCGCTGAGCTTAATGCAAAAATCTGTACGAGAGAAAAAAGTAGTGATTGATGTTGATAAACGTATGTCTATTCCTCGTTCTTGCTGTCCATTATTGCCCCGTGGTTGAATTCCTGATTCCCACTAAACTCATATACATTGAAATGAGCATCTTCGTTATAAAGCATAAAAAATCGTGACATCAATTGAACAACGCCATATTAATTTGATCAATATAAGAGCGAATCAGAATCAGAATCTTTTTGGTGCTCATGAACATTTACGTTTAGTGCTCTTTAGTAAGACGCATATGTCAACAAGATCATCGTGTGTGGAGTTGTATTTGAAAGATTACTTTGAAAGATTATAAAATCGTGTAACTGTGAAATGTGCAAAGCATCAACATGCTTGTGAAGCTGTGTCTGGGTGTGGGCAGAGAAGTAAAAAGGGTATTTCATTTCATAGGTAAGAATTTTTGTATTAAATATATTAATTCCTGTACATGTGTTAACGATGTAAGATATGAAAAGTATTATTAATGTTATTGAATTTACTAATAAAATTGAAGTGACATTATTTTTGTTTATATACCATTCATGTCCATATAGATTTCCATACATCGATAGTACATCAATCGATACATCGATTGCAGCGCGCGCGCGAACGCTTCTGATTCGCTCAAATATGGACATATTCAAGTCGACAAAGCGGCTAGGTCTGCTCGCCGAGCAATTAAGCATGATTGGTTGGATCCATAAGTAAGAACCAATTATACTTATTCGCCCGGCAAGCATGACTAGCCACTTTGCCGTCTTGAATTCGCCCATTGTCCCAACTATAATGACGGCTGAATTGCGGCCACGAATTTTCTTCGATGCCCATTCCAGTGTATGTATAATTCAGTGCTGCTTCCCGACCTCACACGCGGTACTTGAACAAGAAACGGAACCGACGCCGGTGCATTGAAAATATGTATCCCTTACTACCTTTCTCTCTCGCACAGATTTTTGCATCAGCGTGAGCCATAGGCAAGTATAGGTAATGCCCCTTCCATTTATGTATGTTCTAAGATTCGCGTTATATTCCAACATGTTTCAACATACAATAGCTTTAACGAGTGCGTTTAAGTGAATAGGAACAGAGAGAAACCTGAGAGTTTATTATGATTCTTTAGACGAAGTGAAAATTACAAAATTCACTAAGTGTTACCAATAAAGTAGAAATATTCTAGTAAATTCGATCACTTTCGTAATTTTCACCTCGTTTCAGGAACTATAAAGCCGATTCTACATTAGTTGCAAGCTGATCGCAAGTTTGTTGCAACAACCAATATCAAGATGATTTCAAAATGCGAGCTTCAAATTGACTGGCAATAAACTTGCGATTAACTTACAACTAATGTAGAACCGGCTTCAGAGAGAATATGACAAAACTTGTAATCGCACAATATTGCGGCGCACTACTACCCTCTGACAAAGTGGATGTAAACTACATAGCAATATCCACTTCTTAAAGTACACCCAAGGATTTCGATTCTTTCCCTCGGAAATTTTCATAAACTGAGAAATGACCACTTTTCTATATTGCTCATAGTTCATGCGTGATTCACGACACGATTAAGGCTGTGGTCAAAGTCTCATTGCAAATTTGAAGCATTTGATGGATCAATTAGAACAAAAAATTTTACAAAGTGATCAAAAAAACTCTTCAAGCGTTTGCAGCCTCGCGTTGATCGCCCTATACCTTACGTCTGCTTACAACTAAATTTGACGTACAAACGAAATAACCTGAATTTTTGAGAGTTTTAAAAAAGTAATCAAGGGAAAGAATCGAAGTCCTTGGGTATACATTTTTCAAGGATGAAAGTGATAAATCAATATTTGATTACATTTAACACGTTATATGAACCAATATCGATTTATCATCTCCAGTCTTGAAAAATGAACGATGACCCTAAGAAAAGTGGACATTACTATATAGTTTACATCCACTTTGTCGGAAGGCAGTAGTGCGCGACAGCATTTTGCGATTACAGGTTTTGGGCCGTTATGTCCTCTCTCAGGTTTCTCTCTGATAAAAGCTATAGAAAAAAGCTGTAGAAGAAAGTAGGAGCATGCAATGCGAGCAAACCTTATATTTCGGTCAAATACATGACATTTAAATTTAATTAAAAATGTCTGAAAGACTCACAAATGTTTTGATGATACTTTATAACTCTTCATACAAAATACAAACGATTCCATGTATAAACATTGTTGAATTTAAATCTGATTGATTATTTCGGTCGAATCCATTTCGATACATCCAAAAAATCATTAATTATAATTAATAGAACGACTCACAAACTTTTTTAATTCCACTTAAAAAAACTTCATACGATATACAAACGATTTAAAACAGTATTTTTATAACCAAAAGTTTCGTCCGATTACATACATTCGAATAAAAATGAAATGCAAATATTTCAAATTATAAAATATATATTTTATAATTAATAATATAATAATATAATAAAATGTATTGAATATTTCACGACTTTTATTCGATTTTTATGTTTATTTATAAACATGGCTGTATTCCAAAATTCACTGCCAAAATTCACCGCTAAAAATCTACGTTACGTGTATTATATATTTTTAACACAGACAATGAATTTTAGAATACAATTCTTTAGAATACATATCTTTACTGTTATTTTGGACGGTCAAAGCGATGCTGCAAACGCTTTGAAGCGTTTTTTAATTGGTCAGTTTGTAAAATTCTTTCTTCTAATTGGTCCGTCAAATGTTTCAAAGCATTTGAACTTTGACCGTAGCCTTTATGTACAAAGGCTTTAATGTAAATAACTGAGTGCATCCAATTGAATTCGCTATTAATCAGCTGATTAGCATTGGATGCACAGGTCCGTGTATGATGTTAGCGCTAACATGCTATAATTTATGTTACGCATACTATAGAATTTCATAAAAGCGCGCTTTCATCGATAAAAGCATTCTGACGTACGGGCCACAATGTTGGCTAAAGCTGATTTTTCATATGCAGCACGGCAGCAATTCGTTGTTGTTGGTTAAAAATTTTGAGATAACGCACTTCCGAAATACATTTTGTCGCATCTCATTGAAATGAGAATAAGTAACAAGCAGCATAGAAGTCTAAGTCGAGAAAGTTTTTAGTATTTGCAAAAAATGTAAAAATTGAATACATACAATGATTACATATACTGAGTACATTTTTATTAAGATTTGAAGTAATGGAGATATTCTAAATTCTAAATAATTACCTAAAATAGTAGTTGTCTAAATTGTAACTATACTAACAGTTGCCATATAATCATAAGTTTTTATCTTTTTAAGTTTTCCATATTAATTTTCGAGCTGAACAAATAAAAGACACATATTTAAGATTAAACTTTAATACATATGGTGTTGTCGTTATTTTGTGCGCAGCAAATGCAGCGGAAGCAATTACATATGAAAAATTTGCATCACGTGATATTTTTGTTGCTGCAGCGTACTGCGCATGAAAAGGCATCTTAATTAGAAAGGCTGCATTTTGTTTTACGCATGATGCGCATCCTGGAAAATTTTTCTCAGAATTTTTCATATAATTTTTCAGAATTTCTCTACAATTTTCTTTCTTTTTTTACGAATTAGAACATTTCTCAGAAAATCTGCATCTTTTCTCAGAATTTGTCATATGTGTTAATTATGAAATATCGTAAGATTTTTATGATTTTTTGTAAGTATAATTTCTGAAAATATGTTATAAAATTTAAAAAATTTTAAAATACTTTATGAAAATTATGGGATGAGAAATTTCAGAATATTTCAGAATTTATTGTGAAAAATTCTGAGAGAAAATGTAAACTTTCCAAATATTTCTGAATATTTCTGAAAAATATTCAAATTCGTATAAAAATTATGAGAAAAATTTTCACCAGGCATGATCCATCTTTTATCCTTGTTATTTACCGAATGTTAAACAAGGATAAATTATGCATTATACATATCATGCGTGAAACGCAGCTAAAGTTGCCAGTGATGCTACAAATAGCAATACAAAAAACAATATATATGGTCCCACCTATAATTCACGACAGATTAAAGATTAAGATATATGTTGGCTGTGTTCCAAATTCACTGCCAGTGTTGAAAATGTATAGTATATATAACGTAAACTGTAGATTTTCAGCGCCGACAATGAATTCTGGAACACAGCGATTGTCACGATGCTATTGTGTGCAATCATGCTATATGAGGCTATTGAGGCTAAATTTTGACTGGCTGCTCTGAATTCAACTCCATATGATTCTCGTTTAATTGTCTTTTCTATGGCGGACATTGGTGAGGGTAGAGGGAGAAAAAACAGCTGCTTGGTAAAGTTCAGTGGTGGATTCTAAATATGTTTATCGGCATGAGTGTACGGGGATGCGTTGTCATTTCGGGGCATCATCACGACGTCGACTCACGAGATAACGAAGGAACTGAAAATAATGTGATCGCGAGTTGGTGGTAAACGCGCTACGTCCGCTTACATACGTGCGGCTTTCGGGTTATGTTACAGCGGCCCCGCACGCAAGGATCATGGCACAGTGCAAGTTAACCCCACGGGAATTCATCGGCAACGCGTTCTCCCCACAGGTCGCCGTAGTTTGCTCGGCCGCTGCCGACGCCACATGCCAAAAGAATAATTTGTCATTCGTCGAATTGCTCCAGCCATTTTGCAAATTGAATACCGAAGGTAAGCCGAGAATTGCGGCATCTAAATTACCCGTTCGTCAAAGATATATACGTATTATTGTGTAAACTACATATATACAGGATACATGTATCAAAAGTGAAATTCTAGATACTAGTTAACAAGCTTTATTAATAGCGAATTTGGTTGAATTCATTCCATGTTCATTGATCATGCATCAAGGCTGTTGTATACAAATCGACATAAATATGTTATAGTGAATTCGATTAATTATATTTATTAGTGCCCAATTAAAAGCTATTATATGAAATGTAAAAATATATAAACATATAAATGATTAAACACTTAATAATGATATTGTTATATTATTTGTTATAAATAGAATATACATGTATTATTTCATTATCTAAGTTAATTATATCATGCTACTTTATTTAGATACTATTTTATGTAGAACTTTTAATGTGCACTAACCCAGTATAGTCCAAATCAAATTAAAATACTATCTTAAGATATCATAAGCCAATCACAAAGTCATTAATATCTTAAAGCAATTAAGATGATTTGGAAGTAAGAACTGACTAAATACTGGCTGAAGATTTCTAAGTACTCGTCTTAGCCATATTGAATCATGACATCATAAATAAAAAACACTTCAAAATTTTTCATATAATTATTTATTATATGAATATAATAATATATAATAATAATATATTATTAAGTATATTAAATATAGTTAATATTAAACATAACACATTGTTGTCCTAGATTTTTATTAATCCTATTTTAATTTTGTATTTCAATATTATAAGAATCTTATTTGTTTGTTTGAATCTTATTTGTTTGTATTGAAATTCCTCAATATATTTTTATTTTATTATTATTTGATAAAATATGTATTTTATCAATTGAAAAAAGAATTTGTATTTTATTTTTACACAGAATAAATCATTGTGCACGGATTTAATGTCACCAATATGCATTGCTGCATCTAACAGAATTCGCTATGATAATCGTGAGGCTATCAAAGTTTCATGAACTCTAAATTGTCTCTATCATCTCAAATTAATTTGTAATCAAAATATTTATTGACTCAAAACGATAGATAATATTAATATAATTTATATAAATTGTTAATGCAGCTTGACTTTTGATATACCTTATACATAAATCTGTTCTTTATGAACTATATATAATACATCTGTTTGCATGTCTTTAGGACATTTTAAGGATCCCCAAGGCAATACGATAGCGATTAGAAATCTTCGTCTTTTTATACAAGACATTAACACGCGGCCACCAGAACCAAGTCTTGCCAAAAAGTTGTTGAACGAAGCAGTCAGTTCTGCCTTATGCGAACGTACAACTACGATTCATATCGGCGCGACCGAGTTGGATATCCCTGTTTCTGTTCCTTGGTTCGAAGCATGGAGAGAAATGTTTTTGAGCGTCCAGTTTTCATCAGATCACGAATTCACAAAGCATCTACTCGCATGTATGATAGTTGTTTCTACAGCGGAGGACAATCCATTAGAGCGAATTCAGACTATGGGAGCGCAATTGCATCAAAATATACCAGAAAAGTTGCCTAAATGGTTCAATAATAATGCTCTTAGGTATTACATCTTAGTTCACGACGCTATTCAAGATGACAGAAATAAGTAAGTATGTTATTTCTTTTTAAAATTTGCGTGAATTTGAGAGAACTTGATTAATTCAATTTTTTTTTTATAAGCGTATTAAATTGATAAATCAGTTCCTCTTTCTATATTTTTATGAAATCTATTTTTCAGAGCAGAAACAGTTTTTACAGAGATGAAGACTATTTATGGTACTAATAATTGCTTTCTGTTGCAAATGAATTCGAGACCACCTGGTTTTTCCGACGATAATACACATTTGCCCGATCCTTGGAGTCAGTTCTTAATAAAACATTTGGAATTGGCTGGTAATAATGAACAAAATAGTTCTCCTCGTACGCCTGCGGATACAGGCGGAGTATCTGCTATGCCGAGCGAGCTGACTACAGAAACTGAAAAGTATGTTCTTTTAGAGATTAAAATTTATTATAATAAATTTATAATTATTTATACTTATAATGTTAAGTTATTTATATTAACAACATATTAACATATTAACAAATTATCTTATCTTTAATCTTATTATTCAAATGTAATTTCGGAAATATGTAATATGTAAAAGCAATTCCTCTACAGAATAAGTCAAACTGGAACACCGCTAATGCCGCACAACTGTGTTACATTACCATCTCCAGATTTGACGGAGTTAGTTGCCGGAGTTGATACAATTAGTCTCTCTGAAATATCCGAGTCAGCAAATACAAATCTAGAAGTCGGACAAGAAGCAGTTCCGGTTACAATTCATCCTCTCAGTCCAGATAATGAGGAATCACAAAGTTTTATTCCGGCGACTAATGTCAAAGGTCAATCCGTTATTACTAACTCACCAATGAATACAAATGTCTGGGCGGATTCTCCGAATTATATGGCTGCTCAACATGGTGCTCGTCTTTCCACCCAAGATTTAGAAAGATTACGGACATTAATAACGGAATTTTGTTTGCGGAGCTTGTTGCCTTATGTAGAAAAACAGATTGGCTTATTGAACGATGTAATTTCAAACAAGAAAGTCAGTAGATCACTATTTAGTGCTACGAAAAGATGGTTTAGTACAAATAAGCCTGGTATGCCAGGTTCGGCGCCATCGAATGCTGTAATGTAAGAAAAAAATCGTGTCTTATTAATCTTTATGTTTTACAAGAAAAAAATCTTTTTTCTTGAAATTAATTATATTAACGTGACACGATTAGTAAATTCTGAAAATTTGTATGTTTTTGTTTTAGTTATACAGCAGAATCGCCAGAATTACAATTACGACGCTTGGGCGATCTGTGTTTCATGTTTGGTCACTATTCGCTTGCTTATCAGGCATATCACAGCGCGAAACGCGACTTTGCAGCGGATCAAGCTTGGGTGTATTACGCTGGAGCTCTTGAAATGGCTGCTTTAAGCGCTTTTATGCAAGGCGAAACAAATAGAAAGACTATCGAGTATATGGATGATGCAATATTAACTTACGCAAATAGCTGTAAGACGCCTCAATTCGCAACAAGAGCGACACTGCTCAGCGCTGAGTGTTTGAAGGGTCGGGGATTGTATGGAGAAGCCGCGAAGCAGTTAATACGGATGACCAGCGAGGATTCCGATTTACGTTCAGCTTTACTGCTCGAGCAAGCTGCTTATTGCTTTATCGGCCCGAAAATGATGCGCAAATATGCCTTCCACGCGGTTCTGGCTGGACATAGATTCTCGAAAGCTGGTCAAAAAAAGCATTCCTTAAGATGTTATCAACAAGCGTATCAGGTAGATACCCGAATCGGGTATATCATTGTCTCCAGTAAAAGCCTAGCATTTAGAAACTTTCTTTTATAAAGAGCTTTATTATTTTATTAACAAAACATGATATATTAGGTATATTATGAAAGAGGCTGGTCTTTGGCAGAGGATCACATACATTTCACGATTGGCAGGCAGGCTGCATCCCTGAAACAAGTTTCCGAGGCGGTAAAAGCGTTTGAAAAGTTACTTAATGCTTCTAGTAAACAGCATGCTCCGCAACAGGCTGCGTTTTTACGAGAATTTTTACATACTCATAACGTGAGTATAATACGCAACCATACAAATGACAATTACAATGAATCGATAGCTTAGATAGCTTTTATTCAGGGCAGTGGTGTAGTTGTTGTTTCAGGAAAATGGTACGGTACTTCCTATTTTACCTTTGCCATTATTGGATAACAACAATATTAAGGTACTGTATGGTCCATTGGGCAAACAAAACGAAAGCAATATTCCAGCGAGTCACGTCACGTTCAATACTGAAGAGACGGATGACACAAGATGGTCGAAAATGGAGGAATTGCTGATAACTGAGGCGCAGGGTTCTCCGCCTATGATATTTAAACCAACCATTGCGCTGTACTCTAGAATAAGTAATAATTCCGTAAAACCCAATGCAGTTTTAGGCGAACCTGTGCATTATTCCATTGAGTTGCACAATCCGTTACACGTCCCACTACCACTATCAGCTGTGACACTGTTGTGGTCATTCACTTACAATAATGAGACTATCACGAATGAAACAAAAACGACCGATAGTTCAAATCCGGTCGATTCGGACATTATAGATGCAATTCTGTTGCAACCAGCATGCAAACAGAATATCGTGTTGTCTCTTACTCCCAAGCGAGTGGGCGAATTGAAAATCTTAGGTATAAGTTATAAATTGTCCAATTCAGTACAGATGACAAGCGATTTATCGATAACAAATTCGACCATTGTCACCGGTAAGAGATTATTTGAGATTACGCCGCCTAAATTAAAAAATATCAAAGAGAAACCTGGTGTGAATACATATGGGAAGGATTATAGGTTGGAGATGAATGTGATAGAGAAGGCGGCATTTATGCAGGTATAGTTTTACGAAAAGACAATTATGTGATACAAAAATTTGAAATTCTTATTCCTTTTCGCAGATACTCTTCACTAAACTATCGCCAGAAATGCTATGTGGTGAGGTACAAAGGGTAGAAGTTACGTTAAAGAATGTAGGTAATGCACCATTGATGAACATACATATTGCATCTACCGACGCGAAACTTTTTACATTAGGAAATACAGAAATTGATAAATTCGCAAGTGAAGGTAAGCATATGTCTTTAGGACATATATTTTATTTTATCACTTTGTTTTTGTAGATAAGATATCTTTGTATTTCCCTTTCGTCTAAAATATGCCATTATTATTATATGGTTTATCAAATGTAACAATATTTTATTTGCAGATTTAATTGCAAAGAAGAGCAGTAAGTTAGTCACAAAGGTGACATTACCAGTTTCTAAAAATGGTATGTTGAATATGGGCGAGATTCACAAAATGCCACTTTGGGTGCAAGCACCCCATATAAAAGGCACTTACAGATTAGATCTGCTCTTCTACTACGAAAGCGTCGAATCAAAAGCTATTTTGAAACACCGTTTATGCCGGCACACTTGGCAATTAACGGTATTGGACTCGATACAAATTACCGCGATTGCCGCTAGAAGCAGATTGTTCAAGGATGACTCGCCGACATTAAATTTAATCATGTCCGTTAAGAATACCAATCAAGTTCAAGATCCATCCATAAATGAGATTATTTTATCAGAAGTATCACTTCAGAGTGCTGTATGGTCCACGTTTCACTCCTCGCCACCAAGCATAAAGGTACAACCTCAAGAGGTATTTCATCTGATGCTGAAGCTGAAGAAGAGGAAGGCTGACAGCGAGTCGATTATTTCAAACGTGTCCTTGACTCCCAACGAAGCCGGCGAGATATTGACTGACAGTTATCCGTTTATTAATTTTATACAGAAACGTCATATTCAACCGCTGGACGTGAATGAAAGTACAAATGATGCGCAACAGTTTCAATCGCAACAAAATGTTGAGCGCAACTCTGTATCGGATGTCATGGCACTGAATTCTACACTGATTATCAAATGGTGCGCCAACGTGACGGAGAGCGGTGTGATTACCCGAATGGCAGTCGGACAGCATCACCTCGAGCTCGAGCATTTAAACAAGACATACAAACATCCGAAGGAGTCGCGCACCGAACGTAATGAATATGGCGCTCGTTTAAAAATTTTCGGTCCGGACCAAAACGTATTGAATGCAATAACTGTCCCTCTTAAGGATCCCATATGGGAAACGGAATATCTGAAAAGTCTAATCTCGTTTTCTCTCAGTCACCAAAGGCAAGTCACACACGATTTTCGGCAAAGCCGATTGTGCATCATTCCCGTAATAATGTATTTACAAAATCACTCGGAGATGCGAGTCGACGTTAAAATAAGTACGATAGGTACTAGTAGGTGAGAGAAATAAAATATTTACAAGCGATATTTCTAAAGTTCTGGCAATCTAATGCGATTTATAAATCAATAGATAAAAAATATTGGAGATTTTTGAACATCGCTACGAAAAAAATAGTTTTTTGCGCTGGGATAAATGTATGTTAAATAGTTTAACTACGTGATATTGATAAAATAAGATTTAGAGGATAATTCCTAGAATTTTAGAAACATCTTTCATCTAATATATATATAAAATATTACTTAGCATTGCGATTTACTATTTTATTTTTATTATATTATTTTCTCTTTATGTGTACATATGCAATTTTTTTTTGCAGCAAAACTCATCTTCCAAATGTTAAGTCTCAGCTGTACTCACCACAAGCTTCGACATACTACAAGTATGCTGGCCACTCGTCAATTTATTCCGATATCAAACCGCATGGAAATAATATCATGAAATTACATGCTGTGCTGCTCAGCGCGGGAACATACGACCTGGCGGCGCGAATAGAAATTTCCGTTAAAATTGTAAATAGCCAAGAGTATGTCGCTCAAAAAGGCAAGATGGAAAGTATATGCATCATTAATGATGGCAGTACGTAGATTCATACCTATCGCGATTACAGACACTAACGGACATGGGAGTGCTACATTTTAGTGTAACTCAGAATTTCATTCCTTGTCAGTACATACATATGGCGTATGTTGAAAATTGTTATATTATAATTGATATTTTAATAATGCCAACATATTTTTTACTTGATATATCACATTTTAGAGTCGATTATTTTGCTGCAATAATTTTTCCGGCAGATACGCGGTGGAAAATCAGAATCTCCCATTCGGGATCGATTGCGTTTAGTAAGTTAGACTTTACTAATATAATTATACTTAACTTTTTTATGATCCGTTAGTCTCGAGCTACCTCATGGTAAATCTACGAAGCAGTCGAGCGCACAGCAGAGATTTCAACAACTCTTTTCTGTCATGTCGCATTCAATTGGGAACGACTGCATATCTTTAACTGCCAAACAAATGATACACGTTACCTATCTTTTACCAAGACATATCGTCTATAAAGCACTTTTATATATATAATTATCTGTCACCTACTTTTATCGGCGAAAAAAATTCTTTTTCTTTACACAAATGAATTTATTTAAATCTCAGATGTACAGAATAAGCGAAAAGTAATTTCCCTAGTCGCGTTAAAAAATTAGAAATATCATTTTCATTTTCCTGCATAAATTCAATATGTATGTATATTTGACAATTTATGATGTAATTGCTTATAACAGCATTAGAAATAGAAATTAAACATTTCTTAAGCATGAAACGCGAACACGCATTGGAATTTTTTGAAGTGTTCGAAGGAATTCGAAAGAATAAAATAAGAAATACTTGAGATCTTTTTAGATAATAGGCTTGTATTTTTTGTACAGTGTATTAAGAAATAAGAATGTGTATAAGTCAATTTCATTGAACCAGAATACTAGTGTAGATTATAATGTGAGAAAGGAACCTGTATATAAAACTTGTCAAAACTTGTCATAAGTATAGTGAGCAAAGTTATTTAACATTTTGAACGATTATGGCATTGTAATATATCATTTTTCCATAACACGTTAAACTTCCCGTTACAAAAGAATCTTTAAATAACTAATCTTATAAAAAAATAATATGTAATCGCCTTGGGACGAATCCTTTATAAAATAAAGAGGTCTAAATTTTTTGTAAATCTAATGGTATGTGTTAAAATATTTATTTTATAAATACATCTCAAGAAGTGTATTAAGCTTTTGATAATGCATTAGCATTACAAATATATGTACAAGTGTATAGATAATATAAATATGATTAATTGCATATATACATTTAACCATATGCGTTTTTATATCGTTCTTTTGCAATCGCTCACTGAACGTTCAGCTCGCTGAACAGTTACAACATTTTCAACTTCCACTAAATTAATTTTTGTTAATTCTGGGAAGATATTCAAAGCGTTATTTGCAGTAAACATTTGCAGTTAACATAAATAATTTTAAGTAGAATCATTGCAACATTATAACTCTTGCACACAGAACGCAGCAATGCTTACCGTACGGCGGAAATTGGCGCGAGAGCCAGTCAGTTTATCGCTTTTCCATAAAAGCGAAAGAATGATTGACTATTGCACTAACTTCCGCTGCGCGGCAAGTGTTACCACGTTTTATCTGTGAGAATCAAGAGTTTCAATTATCAATAAGACTTGATTTAATTTCTGTTGTATTTAGTATGTTCTTTTTTGTAATATTTGTTGATGTAGTTCCAAAAGAGTAGAGCCTCCTTGATCATGGCCGGATCATGGATTCTGTATGTACAATATAGGACTACTGACAATTGTCGACGTTATAACGATTTATATCCCATAGAGTTGGGATATGCAGCTACTCATAGAGGGAGATGAGCTGTGTACGGCTCGTGAAAAAATTTAACAAAATAATGCTTATAAATAAGACATAAAATGATACAATAACTTATAAAATATATTTACAAGGTATTATTAAGGAATAAGAATGATAAATATGTATATGAAGTAATAGAAAATAATTACAATCTACATATATTACAAGTGTTATTACATGCGGTATATATTTCATGTAATGTGTTTATTGCATTTAGTGCATTGAATCCAATCTGCGCACTTTGTATACTCTGGGCATAATCCCGCCCCATAATCCCGCCCGCTAAAAATGCGGTATAGCCCAAACAGATAGGATATACAAGATAACAAACAAAGAATACAAGAGCAAAACATTTATATTTTGCTATACAACATGCTTTACTATTCTCCTACACTTATGTATCACGAAAAACCACTGTGTCTTTTACACACTCTACAGTAATCATTTTATGTAGATTATAATTTATGATGGCGCTGTTTATTTTAATGACAAATCAATAACTCATAATAATTTCATTAATATGGGAAAAAGTTCGTGGCGTTTTTCCCGTTACATTTAAAAAAAAACGCCACGAACTTTTTTCCACACCTAATATGTTAAAGAAATTGAAATCATAACACAATACTAATATAATATAAAAGCATGTAACAAAGTTACGGGAAAATTATCTCCTATTTTTTTTTATTTTTGCTCCGTAAATCCCAACGCGACGTATCTGCCGGAGTTATCCTATATTTATATAATTAGTTATAATCTTATAATAAAGAAATTATAACAATAGATTACTTTAGAAATGATGATAAAAAAAAAGACAAACATATTAATGTAATGCAGATAGTATAAGATACTAGACAAATATAGATTAAATTGTTACGTACGTGATTTTTTTTATTGCAACATCTGGAAGCAAAATGGACTCATCTTTACAAATATTCGTATCCATACAAATTGTTTCGTCTAAAAGTATATGCTGCTTTTCTCGCGCATATTGCACAAGTTGTCCATAGGTTGGTACACCTGCTCTGAAAAATAGAAAAGTACTCATCTTACTTTTTTCCAATTTATTCAATCAAATTATATACTTCTTTTTCTAAATTTTTTTGTATAAAGAAAATACTTACACTTTTATTTTTTTATTATCTTTTTTTTTTTTATCATTCTTTTCCATATTTAACGATTTTGTAGGGACAGAATTTTCCTTCAATCGCCATATCTGCTTAGGTGGTATATTATCTTGTGGCTTTGTCCATCGAAAGCAGTCTTCCTCGAAATGAATACTACATATTGTTGCTAAATGTATATTTTATAGTTTAAAAATTCTATATCCACATGCACACAAGATTAAAAAAAATAACAAATCAAAAAAAAATTTAATCTAAAGGACTGATAAGCCTCACAGTTAAATTAAAACATTGGTTTGTTTTAAATTGATTTATATGAATTGAAATTTAATAAGAAGTTTCTAAATCTATAACAAAACATTATAAAAATAAATATTTCGACCTTTTAAACTGATTTTTGAACTGATAATTTAGCAGATATTTTAACAAATTTAACTTAACTTTCATGTTATATAAATAACAAACTAATAACATAACTTTCCTATTATATATAAGTATTTTTTTTAAGTTGTTAGTTTATTAAAGAAAGGTTTCCAGAATATCCAGAATATAATGTATCTATTAATTTCTTTAAATATTTAATTATAAAAATCAAAAGTTAAATTACAATTAATCGAAATTCTGAATTTTATATTTCAATTTTATTCATTAGATAACATCTCTATAGAAATACTTAAAGTATATATATATATATATGTTATCCAAATTTATAAATTACATTGCCAACTTATAAACGTGTAAGAATTTTTATACGTTTTTGAAATTATAATTTAGTTTAATTTGCTAATGTGATATCAATTGTCACATTAAGTATAATCAATGTTTAAAAGATTGTTTATATAATTCTAGAGATTTCTTTTTATTACTTCTTTCTTATTAAATTGGAATTCTTATTAAATTGGAATTGTAAATCGATTTGAAACAAACTAGTGTTTTAACATTCTATGAGGTTTATTGGCCCTTTAGATTGAATTTATATTTTATAGTATATTTATTAGTCTGTCAAAATAATATAAAATACAATTACACGATAATAAATATTAATATAAATTTTAATAATTTACCAGATTTAGGTAATTCTCCTTCATTTTTTCCGCAGGCCTTCAGCCATTGCTGGCGAACAACAGGTTCTTTCGGCAATTTAAAAAATTTTATATCATTTATCCGTACACGATTCGTACAATTTTTGATGTAACAGCTTGGCATGGTGCTTAAAAAAAATATATAATTATATACAAAAAGAAACTGCAAAATTTATATACTTCTCACGTGCACATGTATATGCAGTAATTACAGTAGTTATCCTACCTCAAAAATCAATAAAATTCAGCTCATTCGATGTTTTTGCTTGAAATGAAAGAATCTGGCAGAAAAAAGTATCAATCTGCCCCGCGAAAAGAAATATTAAGCGATATTAAAGTTGATGATTATTGAAATTAGGAAATCTGTCAGAAACAAAATGAGGTCTATAATTGTATTCTTCCACATGGATTTCAACTCTCCATGCGAAGCGACTCTCACCTCTCATTCTCACCCCTTCCTCCCCTCCCTCTTGCAAAGGCGCACGATTTCTATAAAGCCAGCGACACACGATGCTTGTTTTTCTGCTAGATTGCTAGCTGAATTAGAACTGTGTTCGGAAATACTCACTGGTGTGCCACTAATATGTGGTAATACATTAGTCGTTCGGAAATGTCGAGAGAGACACACCGAGTGCCACTAAACTATCCGTGCGAAAAGCAAGGGGAGTCGGTGTGAGCCGATGTGTTATGGCCGCAGGACAGATTTGCATAACGTATAATGCATAGTGCATAAGGGAATCAACCAATCGAAATTCGAAATTTGGAAGGAATGACTTATGCTCGTATAGTCAGGCCTTATATTTAAGGCTTCCTTAAATTTATCTTTAGATCTCTATTATTATTTCATTGGCTGCTGAGCATCTAAAGATAAATTTAAGGAAGCCTTAAGTACAAGGTCTGACTATAAATACTTTCTTTTTACAATCATATACTGCCGTCGTTCCTCATTTCATCGCTTTTCTTCACTGGTGAATTGTTTAGCTCAAAGTTAGGGTTAAACTAAGGCATACTATAAACGTGAGTTTTCGCATATCCGCCATTTTTATTCCTTTCCTCACTTCTTACCATTCTGCCGCTGAGAAGATTATGATTGTTACGATTGTTATAGGCTTTTAAGTTGTTGGAAACTTTATAGCTTTGTATTTATTGGGAGTACAAATTAGTTCAGTCCATTTCCCTAAAAATGGCTCCAGCTGTGAATTGTTTATAGTGATAGCTGATTGTTTATAGTGATAGCTGATTTTGGCGGTTTCAGAGAGGTTAAACATCTGCTAATAATATTCAGTTTGTATACCGCTTTGAGTTTCATACAAAAACCTTGATTTTTATTGTGTTTGAAATGTCGAATTTTGTGTTAACTAAGCAACATTTGCGGGAGGTTTCGATTTTCTGCTTTAATTGGAAGAAAAGTGCGGCTGAAGCCCATCGAATGCTTGTCAAAGTTTATGGTGACACTGCTCTAACTTATAAATCATATAGGAAATGATTTCAACGTTTCAAGGATGGAGATTTCAACGTTGAAGATAAACCTCCTCGCTCTGGACAGCCAAAAAATTCGAAGACAAAGAATTAGAGGCATTACTCGAAGATCAGAGTCAAACGCAAGAGAAGCTTGCAGAATCATTGGGGGTAACTCAACAAGCCATTTCTGTACGATTGAGAGCCATGGGAATGATTCAAAAACAAGGAAATTGGGTGCCTTATGAACTGAAACCGAGAGACGTTGAAAGGCGATTTTTCACTTGCGAACTGATTCGAAGACAACAGAAAAGTTTTTTGCATCGGATTGTGACTGGAGAAGTGGATATTCTACCCCAAGAAGAAAAAATATCACGCTAAACCCGGTCAATCGTTGCCATTGACCTTAACATCAACATCACGGCCGAACATTCATGGTTCGAAGATCATGCTCTGTATCTGGTGAGACCAAAATCTTATTTACTATGAGTTGCTGAAACCTGGCGATTCCATTATGGGCGATCGGCTACAATTGATTCGTTTGAGCCATGCATTGCGAGAAAAACGGCCGGAATACGAGCAAAGACATGATAAAGACGTGATAAAAAAAAATTATTCTTCTTCATGACAATGCTCGACCTCATATCGCTAAAGTCGTAAAAAAATATTTGGAAACGCTCAAATGGGATGTTTTACCGTACCCACCGTATTCTCCGAACATTGCTCCTTCTGATTACTGGTTGTTCCAAAAGATACAGCACGATTTGGCAAGTCATCGGTTCACTTTTTTCGCAGAAATCGAAAATTGGCTCCAAAATTGGATCGCCTTCAAAAACGAGTCATTTTTTCGAGATGGAATTCGAAAATTGCCTGAGAGATGGGAAAAATAGTAGGCAGCGATGGACAATACTTTAATTGATCTGTTCATTCATTTTGTTTCGAAATAAATGCATTTTTGAACACAAAAAAACGTACCAAACTAATTTGTATTCCCAATATGTATTTCCTCATTTCGAAATTTTACCATAGACTAAGAGACGAAGAGAAGGATAAAAACCTGAAATATTATATATTAACGAAGGCAAAAAAATTTATAAAATGCCTTGTTGCATTGCGATAAATTGTATTAATAGATCAGAAAAAGGTATTCGATTATTTAAATTTCCTGGATAATATTCATCGATTCATTTCATTCATTTGCTGTAAAATACTTGTGAATAAACATCACTACACTTCCTCGCAGATCAAAAATTTCAATCCTTTAAATTGACATACATATTTGGCACTTTGTCTAGAAATAACCTAAACGCCAGACATTTCAGATCCTACACTAATATTACGATAGATATTCAAATGATTTTGAGAGCAAAAATGGAATGAAAAGAGCTACAAAATTTCAAGCAGCAAATCATAACCTGTACTGATCATAACCCGTCACAGCTCAGTGATGAAATGGGAATAGAGGAAGGAGTGGGAAAAGGAATAAAAATGGTGGACGCGAATACCTACATTTCTAATGCTCTAGTTAAACGTGAGCAGTGAGGTGGAATTGAGATGACATCACGCCATAGAAGCTGTTCGAGAATACTCACCACTCAAAGGCACATGATACCCCCACTATTTCTCCACTGAGTCACCGAACACACCAACGAGATATTTCCGAACGCAGCCCTACAGTTCCCCTGTCACGTCGAACGACAAAGAAATGCTCGACTGTAATTGGTTGGTTCTTATATTCTGATCTGGATTAAATCCTCGGTGGGAAGGCCATAGAACAACTATTCATGGCTTCTGCACACTGGACGCGGAAACGCTTGCCATGCGGCAAAATGTGATGCAGTAGCCAATAAGCTTACAGTTCTTAATGTATTTATTGGTTACCGCGTCTCATTTTGCCGCGCGGCAAGTATTACAGCGTCCAGTGTGCAGGAATCGCTATTCCGCATTTGATGTTGCGGCATAGCGAGTGCGTCGTTATTCTTGTAATAAATCATCGTATTTTGAGAGGTTAAAATAATTAATAATTATACAGAAAACGGTCGATTTTATTGAAATTAGGTTTATTTTCATACATCATTTTTGCACAAAATGAATGAATTTGGCAGAAAAAAGTATCGCTTTGCCTCACAAATCGAGATATTAAGCGTTAAAATTCACGACTATTTAGGTTAGGAAATCTGTTTATAACCAATGGAGGCAGTATTGCGAGACATTCTGGATTCGACATGGGTTTTTACTGTCTCTAAAAAGACTGTTCTTACACTCTGCTATCTTCATGAATTAAAAATATTTCAAGCAGACAATGTCTAAATTGCAACTTCTAGGCGATTAGGTCCGCGGTACGCGGATAGGATATGTTTGCTTATTGTTCGGGGCAGCATAGCCATCCCTATACATTTACTATCTACACACTTCATTGTCTACATGGTTGTAGTGCCTGCTTGCATTACTGGATTTCGCGGCTATAACAAATTTCCTAACTTGAATAGTCGAACTTTGACGCTTAATATTTCTCTCTCTTCGTGGGATAGAGCGATACTTTTTTCTGCCAGATTCATTTCGTTCAAAAATCTGATCTCATCGATTTTAATGAAAGGTTCGAATGAACCAAATAATTTAATGCTAATTGATATGAAATTGCGATATGGAATTACGTAAGTAATATCAATGTAGAGAATGAGACGAATGAAGCAAAATAACAAAATCTGAGTGCATAAACATAGATACTAAGATCAAAAAAAACAATGATGCATTACGTGCGATTTCAATATGCTTTTTTCCGCACTTTTCCATCACGTCAGGAGATTGACTTTATATTTTGAAATGAGATGAAAATTACAAAAATGAACGAATTTACTAGAATACTGATAATTTCATTAGTCAACAGTAAATTTGCTCACTTTTGTAATTTCCACCTCGTTTCAAAATACAGAGTCGATCTTCAGTTTTGTACTATGTTCATACGATGCGAAAAAATGATAGTAAATGCGTTAAAATAGTTCAAAAAATTGTTATAAGATTGTAAATATTAATTGTAAATCATCTCAAAGAAGTCGAAATTGTCTCTGACAGCCGATCGAGTAATGTGTTGCTATTCGAAGGACGTACTTCGATCTTAGGGCACAAAGAACCGAACAGCGCAAGAAATGACCACGTATTTCAAGTTGCTTCAGTCACAGCGAAAACCATCCCTAGGGTCAAATGTGCAGAAGAAATAAAATCTCTCCTTTAACTTGACCACTTAATTAGTGAGGAAACGGCGCACATAAATGAATTAAATAAATAAAACAATCTTTTCTAACTATCCGACATATTGGACTATACGAATGCCATTTAGCGTAAAATAAACACCACTGATAACCATCCTATCCATACTAAATAATACCGGCATCTTCCAATCCATAAAGAGGAAATAAATAAACAAATAAAAGTTTTCTAGACAATGGCATCATCTCTCCTTCCGATTCCCCCTACAACTCCTCCCTCTGGATAGTCCTCAAGATCAAATCCGACTCACTGGGTAATAAACGCTGGTAGATGATGATTGCGTTAAGCGCAAAGAAAAGACGATCGGCGATGCGTACCCATTGCCTAACATCACCGAAATCCTTGATCAGCTGGGTAGTGCAAAATATTTTAGCATATTTGACTTCGCATCAGGTTTCCATCAGATACATAAGCAGGACACGCAGAAAACAGCATTCTCAACTCCTCACGGGCACTATCAGTTCAATCGAATGCCATTCGGTCTGAAGAACGCCCTTGTGACGTTCCAACGTCATCTCATAGATCAAATTCTGTCCGGTCTGCAAGAAATTGAACTATTTATATTTGGACGATATCGTATTGTACGCGGGCTCACTGCACGAACATTTCATGATCATAATGTAAAAATCTCAATTTGCACCAACCAAATCGATGTCTCCGATCGGGGATCGTCCGCGAATCCTTAGCGAATATCATAACTCTACAGCGGGCGAATACAAAATATTACAAAGACATATTTGCGTGTCAAGCAACGATATCATTGGCCAAATATGAAAGCCGATATTCAGTGTTATATACAAAACTGTGTAGAAACTGTCAAAAACTCGTATGCATAAAAATTCATCAGCCAATTGTCCTAACGGACAATCCGAGCACAGCATTCGAAAAAATTTCTATGGATATCATGGGCCCGCTACCTGAAAAACGCGTACATAATAACAATACAAGACTTGTTAACTAAATATTTCCTTGTTATACCATTAAAACAGACCACGGCCATCGATATGGTTAACACATTTGTGAGTAATTTTATTTATGGCACACTTAAGGCCATTCTCACGGATCAGGAATCTAATTTTATAAGCGCCCTCATGCGCGCAATAGCACGCAAATTTCGGATAATACAATTTAAGACTATCGCGTATCATCTCCAATCAAACGGCTCGATTGAGAAAAGCTACCATGTACTTTGAAATTACTTAAACAGTATGTAGATCGAAACAACGAATGGGATGAATATCTGAGGTTGACAACGTTTTCGTATAACACAAGCGTACATGAAGGTACGAAGTTTACGCCATACGAATTAGTGTTTGGTAAGACGGCTCGAATATCAACGAGCGTTCTATCGAGTGATTTGAATATCACATACGCGAATTACCTAATCTCACTGTAAAATATATACTTAATTAACCTTAATCCAAGTGTGCTTGGTGGTTATCCCTTCCTTCTTGCTAATTATTAACGATATAACATTCGTTGCAAAACACTAACGAAAAGCGATCGCGCATGAGAGGATTCGCCCAAAGAACAATAAAGGTTGGTATTCCCTCCTTCTTGTTGACAATTGGGAACACCGCAGAACGGTCCATTTAGGCATCTCAAGGTAACAAAGTTTCTATTTTACTCTTCGCTAATTGAAACCTCATCGTGACTGAACTACAAAGCATGTGCTCTGCGCGTATTTCCGCGTTCACGCACTCGACGCTCGATTCCTAATGATCAATCCTTACGTCGCATGGGTTATAGTTGCGTATCTATCCTATTTTATTAGCATAAGGAGAACGGGACGATTAAATGCATTGAATGTTATATCTCGTTACTCATTCACGAAAAGGAAAATTATTCCAAAGTTTTGCGACATTACGTCTATTTCTGTTATCTCTATTATCCCGAGCAGTTTGAAATTTGCCATGCGCGCTCTTTGATACTCGTTACGCTTCGCACGGTTGCTTCGAGTGCTGTGGAATCTTGGAAAGATTCCTAGTATATTTGAGAGGAACGGGAGAGCAATCGTAGAATAACTCAGAGTCGACCATAATCACTATATCTAGTGCTCATATCTAGGCAATCAGCAACCTGGACAAAATCAATCGCAGCCGCTTCAATACTTATTCTGTATTCCGCGAATTCTGTACCCCATAACTTCAGACTATGGTATTGGATCGAACCTGGAGATCGATCGAATCTCCCTGGGATGTAACAGGAGTCAAAATTTCTTTGTTACTGCGAACTTAACAGTTGATTGAGCGCTCACTGTTATAAATGTATTCTTTTAGATCATCCAATTAACATTTTAGATCTGAAAGAATACATCAATAGCAATGAGCGCTTACTCAAATGTTGAATCTGCTGAACGCAGCCAGTAAAATTTCAATCTTTAATCTCAATCTTCAATACATAATCTGATTTCGGTCTTAGACCTATTTTTTTAGTTGAACTTTTGCACCAGTTTATCTTTCTTTTTTTCTCCTGAAGAGAAAAGAAAAAAAGATGTACTAGTGCAAAAGTTCAGCTAAAAAGAACAGGCTTAATTGGCTGCAATGCTATCAGTGCCAATACGGTGGCAAGATTCTAATCCAGCAGGAAAACAAACATTGTGTGCCACAGATTTAATTGTAGTTGTTGAAGTTAGAAAATCTGTCATGTAGAAATGTAGACAGTGGAGTATATTATAGCGTTTTTCATTGAGCCGCACCGAAAACTCGTTCAGTAGCAGCAGCACAAGATTACCGAAAGTGTGAATTTCTTGCAGTCCCTGCTAAACACATATGTCGACCTTAGAGTGATATTTCATTTGTGCATTTTTGATGTACAACAAATTTTTCAAGTCTATTGATTGGCTATGGCTGAGATCCGAGGACCTCTCTGTTCTATATATATTTGTCGTACGACAAAAACGCATAAATGAAATAGCACTCTTAGTGCGGTTTATAATATACATTTGCTGCTAAATATAATACATAAAGTATTGCGTAATTCGTTACGGAAGTATTTATGCAGGATTTATTTTTTTTATGTTTACTCATTATTATTTTTCTTATACTAATAAATTTAGGCTGCGTTCTATTTCACGCATGTAATATGCATAATGTATCATTTATTCTTGTTTAATATTCGATAAATTCTTCTTCTTAATTAATGGCTCCTGCCTCCAATGGAGTAAGGGGAGATAATACGGCCAGATCACGTCCTGAAATTTTCTATAAGCAGTGATTGGAGTCCTAAGCTTCTGGGGTCTTCAGCGATGCGTGGCAAAATGAGTTGCTACAAAACACGAAGTCTAAAGAGGCTTCGATCCTCGCGGCGGAAGGGCGAGCGGCACTTAACGTGCAACTACGACAGGATGTATAGTCGTATCTGCACCATTCGCATATCGCGGGCTAACGCCGCGAATATTTAAATTATAGAGAGCGATCATAGGCCAATCCGAAACTTATAAGTAAGCATATTTTGATCGAGGGCTTGTGAAGCGCGTGAATGATGGACTCGTTAGGCGTCAAATGTGATGTCTTGGCAGGAGTCCTGAAGAGCTACATAGAGGATATGATTTTCCATGATAAAACAGTTGTATATACAAGGTTTTGGTAAGAGGCACAAGAACAAGAAGGATTATCTATGAGCGGAAAAGACTATAGTTAAGGTTGAAGGGATTACTCCGTAAGCAATTGAGTGTGGCAATGGATCTGCGAGAAAGTTGAGAGTGAAACCAAGGCTTTTTACTTTTGTCATAAAAGTTTTTTGAAAAAAGAAGATGCCTTTGTCATGGGATGTTCTTTCTACATACTTGTCGAAGGCATCGATCAAGTAAGACTTAGGAATGTAAAATAGGTCTGAATATGGAACTTTAAAGTTTGAATCGATATCCTCACGAATGGCTTTCTTAGCCAGCTGGTCGTCTCATTGCGAATGCCATAATGTGACAGGATGAAAAGGATCTGAGTGTTCCTGAATTTTGCTTCTTCGATCAGATATAAGAAATTATGTAGTTGTTAGTCTTATTACAATGATTGCTTAATATCCAAAATACTTTTGGAGTCAGAAATGATGATAACTCGTGTAAGATTTTCATATAGAGCGATTGAAAGAGCGTTGTATATAGCCCAAGCCTCGGCCGTGAGCACGGTGGCGAGAAAAGTTTAAACATGTATTGCAAATTGAGCTAAGGAGAATAAATCACGGAGCCAACGTGTACGCCATCATCCATTTTGGATCTGTCTATACAGAAAATGATGGACTGGATTGACACAATTCTTTCCGGGAAACGTTTTCAAAGATGAGCTGGGTATTATGTTGCGGGAAGGCTTAAATTTTTAAGAATCTGGGAGGACAAGTGAATTGGAATAGATGATATTGATAGGTGATATTGATATTGAGGTGATGATGACAATAGAGTAAAGGGGTTCTGAAACGTCGGGAGAGCGGGCGCAATAAACATTTTGCTTTTATGACACCACATGTGCAGAAAGGTAGACAAGGCAGAAAGGTCGGAAAATAATTATGAAGATATGAGAACTGAGAGATATTTATTACTCGATCGTACAGATCCAGAAGTTGCGGCTCTACGGGATGGTCCAGATCGAGATGATCTTAAAGAAGTATTTAACAGCTAAATATTCGAATCTCTGTTTAAGAGAAGGTTCTTTGATTTCGGCATGCATGACATTAATTGGAGTGGAATTGTGATACCTGCAAGCAAGGCGTAAAGTTTGATTTTAAACCCGTTGGAGATTAATTAGGGCCTGATTATTATTAAGATAAGAGAGGCATATTTGAAGGAAGCTCGTATTATGAATCTATAGATAGAAAGAAGAAGGTTGGGATTAGCTCCTCACCATGTATCCCTGAGCGCATAAAGATCAGACGTTTCCCTTTGCATGTTACATTCCATTTTTTGCCTGAGAGTTTAGGATCGAAAACATTGCCTAGGAATCTCATTGAGGAGAAGGGAAGAATGTTATGCTCCTTTAACTTTACAAAAAGATTAATCTGAGGAGAACTTCTTTTTGTAAAGATCATTTGAGTTTTATTAGGAGAAATCTCAAGATTTCGATCTTCCAGAAAAAATTAAATATTATTAAGAGACCGCTTGATCGAGTGCAGTGCGTTCCTAGTACTAGAATTTGAAACAAATATGACGATATCGTCAGCGAATTAGAGTAATGTGCCTGGGTCTAGTGACTTGGTAATTTTTCTAAAATATATATTAAAAAGCATCGGGCTAAGAATGGAATCTTGAGGAGTGCCCTTATGTGACGTATAAACCGGAGATAAGGATCTGAATTACGAATTGGACATTGCGGGAGAAAATTCAGGTCATTTATGAATCTGATGAATAGAGGAGGAAAGCCTAAATTAATAAGATCTTAAGATTTGAGGCAAAACGTTATCAAAAGCTGATTTTATGTCAATGAAAATTGCCTGTCTTATATTGAATAAATGCAAAGTATATATGTGCGGAGAAGACTAAATTATCCTGACATGATCTGAACTTGCTAAAATTCGAATTGGTTGTTCGAGAAGAGAGGAAGAAGCGGAGAGAAAGAGGATTCCGAAAGCCAACAATTTATTTAAAATCATATGTTCCTGAATTTTAAAGACGCAGGAAGTGAGAGATAGAACAGAAACCCGAGCTGTGGGATTTGAGTATGAGATGAACGATAGAATGAAACAATTGCTCAGGAAAAAAAGATAAGCAGTAAAGTAAGTTAAAAAGGGATAACAGACATGATAGGAGCTCCTCAGGAAGAATCCCGAGAAGACGATAATCTATGCCGTCCAATTCTGGACTGGAAAATTTTCTGACGAAGTTCAGTGTAGTTTATTTCGTTAAGAGAAAAAAGGAAGTCAATCCACGCTAAGGATGTCAGCAATGTCCAAAAGTATTGGGATAGGGAGAGAGCAAGAAGAGGGGCAAAATTTATCTATGGAATTCTGAGCCAGACTGGAGTTATTTTCAAAGCTGATAGTCCCCGGCGAAGGAGCCAGACGATGACTTGAATCGTTTGAGCATATGTCAAATTTTGATGATTGGAGTGAGATGATTGAAGTTCTCACAGAAGTCTTTCCAGTCTTTGCGTTTAGCTCGTCGAAGAATCTTGCGAGTTTGGCGAACGAATTCACGATGTGCTTCATAGTTTTCTAAAGACGGAACTTGTTTGCAAGACTTAAAGGAAAGACAGCGTGATCGGATGGCCTCGTTGCATTCTGGAGTCCATCAGAAAGCCGACGGGGATCCCCGAGAAAAGCGACCTCCGTCATTATAATATTGCGCCTTACTGTAGGACTTGATTGAAAATAATTTTTTGTCGAGGCAAGATTTGATGCAGTGGATGAAGGTATAACCTTCCTCCGAAGAGATAGAAAGAGCTGCTGAAGAAGTTTTTTCAGCAATTTCCTCAGCGTGTTCTGCGAGCTAGGCCAGCGCATCACCACTGGAGAGAGGCGAATCCTAGAAAAAATTAACAAAACGAGCCATTGAGTTGATCATAACAAAGATAGAAAAAATGATCACTATTCATTAAATCCTGACCGATATTAATGTTATAAATAGGAAATATATCCGAGGATGAAAATACGAGGTCAATAATAGAAGGGGCTCTAGTAAAATGTGAAAAGAAAATAGGCATGGAATCAGGATTGAAGCAAGATAGATTTAAAGAATCAATAAATTCATATAAAATTGAATTGAAGCACGTAGATCCCGAGAAGGAATGATGGGCACTGAAGTCCTTCTTAAGAAGGACCGAAGGAAATTGGGTTTTAAATTTCATAAAGATAGAGTTAATAATGCTCATGGTTAAAGGGAAGTTGGAGTAACGGTAGGCTCCTATGATGGTAAGAGTAGATCTATTAATGAGTTGAAGCGCCAGAATTTCTAGGAAAGGGAGAAGATTGGGCAGTTTATCTAAAATAATGTATAGGATTGAATTGCGAATCAAAATAAGCATGCCTCTGTTATGTCCAAGCCCCAGGATTCTTTGTCGTGAATGGGAGAAGGAATTAGGATTGAAGAAGACTAGGGAAGAACACAACAAATTCCACTCTTGTGGTTATCGCTTCAAAGGCGCGTGTCACAAGTCGGAAACACTTTAATGGGTTATAGATGTGGATCAACGCCAATATGTGATATTATTACCCAATCCATGACAGTGCGTCCGTTAGTCTTCTTTTTACATCAAGAAACTTAATTCTTTTGATCAGGGACAAGGCAATCTTTGGGAAAATGGAACGAATCGGAAGGGGATGCCGAAATAAATGAAAATTACTGTCTTATTGGTTTTACAAAAATAATTGGTTACATTTATTTACTTTGATATATATATATATATATATATATATATATATATATATGTGTGTGTATATATATGTATGTATATATATATATATGTATATATTCTAACAATTTTAGATTTAAAT